>JAABUK010004547.1_pt1 | contig 22394 bp, 29 predicted proteins | sample 5559141 | NCBI WGS metagenome assembly JAABUK01 (sample SAMN10711869, study PRJNA513367) | rock metagenome | isolation source: Antarctica rocks | place: Antarctica: Victoria Land, Pudding Butte nord | collected 2016-01-03
TGTAGTAGGCACTTGCCCTCTGGGGGCGGGGCTGCACCCTGCATTCTGTGGTCGCTGAACCAGCTCTGTACCTGGTCATAGTTGATGCCAGGGTGATCTTCCAGAGCCCTGCAGATGTGTTTATACAGTTGTAAAACTAAATAAATATATGCACAAAGCAGTATTGGCAAAACAAAGCAGACATTTGACCAATGCTTGATAACAAAACTCGGTTTTAGGGCAAAAAGCAATGAGCTTCCAACCAATAGATGCAGCAATCTCCAGATCACGTTAGACAAGCAGTCTGCGAGTTCTCTACGAGTTCGAATGTAGCGTCTGGAATTTCGGTTACAGTCCCGCTAATTATTTTTAGCTGCCGCACTGCTAATTGCAGGTGTTTGTTGAGGTTTTCGACCGCGGTAGCCATTATTTACAGAAAATACAGAGTTTTGTCAAGGTTCTACAGAGCTACAGTACTCTGTGTACAGAAAAAACTAGAGTTATGTCACCCTTACTCAACTCTTACATAATGCAGATAATCACTGCATTGGTTTCTGTAGACTTCTGGCCCAGAGTCTGCAGCATCTGCCCCAGATCACTATAGGATCAGGCTCAGATCATCTGCAGTTCAGGCCTAGATCACTATAGGGTCTGCCCTAGACCACTGGAGGGGCTGCTTGCAGAAGAGGAATAGTCTGTGTGCAGAGATCTGCAGCTCTAGGGCTGCAGAAGGAGCTTCTAGAAATTTCTGGATTATGATAGAGTTTAGTAATGATTTGCAGATTATCTGTCATAATTCAGGGATCTCACTAGGTCACGCACATTTTAAGGGCAAGCAGGGTAGGGTTAGGGTGTGTGTGCCAGACAGGCTACGGCTTGCTGTGCCACCCACCAAAAAAGTTTTCAAACCTAGACATTTTTCCTCTTATCTCACTTTTTTGAGAAAGAGGGTGGCACAGTGGCACAGTGGAATTAGTACTGCACTAAGTACTGGAAGGCTATTTGGGCTTGAATTAGGATGGCACAGCCCAATTGCACTGGGAATTTGGGCTGAATTAGCAGGACAGATTCTTTGAAACTTTAAAACGTTGCTTACTAATAAGGGCCCTTATGTCAGCATTACCACACACCAACCCTATCTGTTTGAATGCATTTGCTTACATAACATAGAGAAAACCCTATGGTCAGTAGTCAGTCACGCAAACACAAATATCTCTTCCACACCCACCCTAGGATGTCTGTTGACCACAGCATGCCCCAAACAATTGTGCTGACAAGTGTGCTGACATAAGTATATGCGATTATGCTGTCGATCGACTCATGATGTTGCGTTTAATTGCATAGCAATGTGTCTGCGGACAGGCTGTCCGGGACAGCAGCAAGGATGCTCTGTAGCCAGCACTGTCACTGTGGTAACAGGATCAGGTTGCATAGCCACTGATCAAAGTGTTCTTTCGAATGCGCATTGATGACAGAGCCTGTGGCTGTTCAATCACAACACCTTGCACCTGGGATGCATTGCAGCTGAAATTATGTTAGATCTGTGTGCCCGATTAGCAGACTCATGCTGCTTAGTTACATGCTAAATGGTCTTAGCAGTGCTGTAGCGGTTCGTTGACCATTGCGGGTTGCATTAGATAAGTCGCCCCCCTTTGTTATACAGGGGGTCATTTGCTGGGAGGCGCAGCAAAGCTAGTATGGAACACATGGGTCACATTGTCGAATGACCCTCATCCAAACAACCACGCATGTGCAGGGTGATGCTATGTGCTTAATCAGTTTGGGCAAGGCAAAGTCATTGCTGCTAAATATTGCCAGGTTTTCATTGCCATGGCACAGGTATTGCAACACTGGTATGCAAGCATGCTTGCGCAAGCAACATATATATATGACCATGCCACACACTTTGAAAACTGGTGTGGAAGCACGCTACAAATTTGTCAAACAATTTGTCTGGTGGTCAAATGGTCATACCTACCGTGTTAATCCATATTTACAGTAGGTGTGATTCGTAATTGATTGACTGGGGTAACACAAGTGTTTACAGCATGCAGATGTTTCTCCAAAATTCTCTAGGGAAGACCAGCGGGGTCAACACCATGCTGTAGTCCGTAGAACTGCAAAAGAAGACAGCAGAAATAAGTGGACTCCTCATTTGATTCATGCACAAGCATCAGAACGTATGCACTGTGACAAGATCCCATTCAGCATCATGTGCATGAGCTTGTGCTTGCTGGTAGTGCCAGCCAAATAGTAGCATCATCTGACTGCAACCGGCAATCCACAGCTCACCTCAAGCACACTCTTGCCAGCCAGGGCCTCTGTAAGGACAATGCCAGTGAACCCAATCATGGCTGTCCTGCCGTTCCAGTTCTCGGCCTTTGGGGTCCAGATGCCGTTGGCAAAGGGCTCCTTACGGGTGTATCCCCTGAGCAACCACAACATATGTGTCACATTGGGTTCAGCTGTGATTGGCAGGCTCTCCAAGATTAATCTTGACTTTATCCAGCCATGATGGTGCTGCAGGCATCAGCAAGCTGCTGCAACATCATCTTCGTGAGCTGATCAATAATACTGTATGCATTTGGCTTCTGACAAAAGCATCTTATAGCAACTAAAGTTTACCTGAAGATAGGGATGTATGAAGCCAAGGAGATGAGGACAAAGGTGCCAAGAATGGCGAATGGTGCCTTTGCAATCTGCTCCTGAATGCCTACGTTGGTTGTCACCTCAGCTCCTAGGCAGGTGACCACTCCCAGCATAGCCAACCGACCATTGATGGTCTCCGGGGCTGGACCATCGAATGCCTGGGCCTCTGCAGCACATTCAATGCTGTGATGAAACGCAGAAGCAAGGCACAGGACAAAATCTTAAATGATAGTCGCGTTTGCAAAGGCAGGTCGTACCTGCTGGTGTTGGCTCACGAGTCTTGCCAATGTCAGCACGCTTCTCTGCGTTCTCGTTGCTGATGTTGCCGGCCTCGATGTTCTCGGTCTTGCTGCGGTCAACGTTGGGTGTCTGTGAGTTGACAGATTTGTCGGCCTCGGCGCGGACACCCATTCTGTTGTTCCTAACCAGGCGAGCAGGTCTGCTGGCCAGTGCATGGCATCGTCTGACAGACGACAGAGGGGCGGCGCGGCTAAGGGACAGGTTCATTGTGTTGGCCATGGTTGTCTGCATTGTGGTTGCTCAGCTGATGTACTTCGGAGATGATTTGACAAACACAATGAGTGCGCTTCTTTACTTGTTGGCCGTCGTTAGCCACAAGATGGGATTTGGCATGTGCTGAATCTAAATTAGATGAGCATTTAGGACATGTACATATGTATGCATGCCGCTCTTGCGAAGCCACAAACTCGTTCACATGCCTATCGTGCGGCGTCCACAACTCGGCGCTGGCAGATTGATCGTGTTACAAGTGTTACATTCGTAGGCCTGTTCCCAAGATCTCTCTACTGCTTCGTTGGTGTAAAGTCGAAGCAGAAAATATACGCTGCATGCATCTCACGTCCAGTCTGTTTGCTCGTCAACTACAGGCCGGGCACATGCAGCAAGCATGTCATATGTGATATATTTCACGACGCAGTCTTATGCGTGCCTGCGGCGCTATGCATGTCTCTGAAAGGTCTCCTCTGCAGCTTGATCACTGTCTAGCGTATAAGGCTCAGCAAACAATCCTTGTTGGCAACAACCTGCATTCACTGTTGAAAGTGAGCAATGTCACGCATCTTTCCGATCCCTTAGTCTGCGGGACCGTGTCTGCACAACTGGGCAAAAGGCAAATTCAGTTTTTACACCTGGTTATACACACGCATGTCACAGTGCAACTGCTGCATTTGGTGTGAATGGCAAGCCACGACGAGTCTTACATCATGATACATGTCTTTTGTACTTCACAAAGTGCCACCAAAGACAATCCAACTGTGGTAATATTCATGCCAGCCAGGCAACAGATCCCCACAGGCAATAAGGTCTCAAATATCACAATGCTGCAATATTCTGGCAGGCTGATGGCAGACCAACAGAACACTGAAGTGGTGTTACAAGCATGACATTTGTGTGACGTCCAAACTCATATACACAGAAGCGATACCCCAGCAGAAAGCTTAAGGCTTCATAACAAATGGCTAAATGCCTACAATAATATATTGTACACAGCAAGGGTTCACATCCTGTCCCTCTAACTCTAGTCTAAGTAGACACGTCAGCACACTCACTTTGCTTCACAGCTGTCAGCAGGCTTAAGCTTAGCCTGGCACATAGAAGTCCATTTTGCCGACTGGTAGATTGAGATCACTGCCTGCAATGTGATCCCATTGAACAAAGACGAATGGGCTGGTCCCCCTTTTATGTGACCGCGTGCCTGGCTGCTGCAAGAACTGCTGCAGATCCTCTTCCTCTTCAGCTTGCTGATTACCTGCATGCCATGTACACCATGAGGACAAAGTAATCGTGAGAACAAAGTAGCAATGCTGAAAAGGGACCTCAGCAAGCATATCTGCCATTGTCAGCATCTATTGTCGTGAGCTGAACTACAGAGTTCAGCCAGATGCATGGAAAAAGCATGACATATCTTCAGCAGTTGTGCTCATTGCCGAGTACTCACAAACTAAAGCAGAGCTGACAACACACTGCTTTGCTTGCGCCAGCTGTGTGCTATTTTGACAGATATGCCCAGGAAACACTTGTACAAAATGTGGATTTGAGCTGTCTTAGTACTTCAAGTGTATGTGCTCAGTCAAGCCAAGACAGCCAAAGCTTGTGTCGTCCACACATACCACAGCAATTATCAAAGATTCAGGCCTGAAGTGATGCATCAGCAATTCAGCATGCAGTGCAGCAGGCACGCACATGAGCACAGTCCACCACAGCAGGTGATGTCATGTAGAACCAGCAGAAGTGCACTGACATGCACTAGAACAAACAGAGTTGGACATACTTATGACAGGTATGCTGATACCGTCAGCCTTGTCAAAGCTGACTATGCTTTCGACATCCAAACGGTTGTTGGCTCCCCGTGATGTTGATCTCAGCTTGAGCTTAGCCCTGATCTCTGTGTTCATGCTGTTGGCATAGATCATGACAGTTTGCAATGCAGAGCCCTGCAGCAGCATGCACACACTGTCTCAACATGCTGTTCTGGGAGCTGACGCAACAAATGCAAGAAGAATTTTTGACTTCAGGCAGCCTGCTAAATGGCCAATCGTGAGTGCTCAACTACAAAGGTGAATGCACATGTTCAATGTGAGACACAGTCTGTGCGCAATGCTGCAATGGCGCTTGCTGTCATGCTTGATAGGATGCAGGCAGTCAGCAGCAGTGCAGCCATGCCTGCAATAATGCAGATGCATACCCAGCCTCTTTGCGGCCAATTGCAGACCAGCCCAGAGCTTTGGGAAAGGCATGATGCAATACCTACGACAGCCAGGAAGCATGCATGTGCATACACAGATGCAATGAGGCCAGAGACCCACATTTAGTCTCCATACACCTGTTTCAACCTGAGCATCTGCCTTGACCTTTCCTGGCGAAAGCTGCAGAGACCGCACAGCATTTCTGATCACGTCAGGGCTGGTTCTATACACAAACTGCCCATCTGGAAAGAACCTGCAAGGTGTTCAGAAGCGCATTGAGGTGCTCTAGCTTCTCTGACCACAGATGGAGGTGCGCTGACAATGCCACGCAATCAGGTCTTGTGTCCGACAGACTGTGCATGAACTTCAGACAGATCTGGAGTTGTTATCAGCAGACCGTGCTATGCTGCTGTACATGCGTTTACCTGTAGTAGCGGAAATAACAGACCAGATGCACAGGGTTCTTGACTCTCCACTCTACAAGTCCTGTGCGCAGGTAGGTGTTGCGGCTGACATATACACCATCAAAGCGCATGTGTGGCCTGTCAAGATACAGGTCTCGCCAGGAGCCCCTGTGCCACAGTCAGTGTCAACATGAGAAGTTAGCAGCTGTCAATCAAACAATGCCACAGACATTGCAAGCTTTTACAGACTGGGTATTTGTGTTGACAGAGATTGCTATCGCAGCAAGCAGATCAGGTTGAAGGTGAGCCCTGCCTCACCTGTGGGAAGTACGAAGGATGCGACAAAGCTTGTCATACTCCATATAGCTGAAGGCCTCCTGGCATGCAGACTGCCAAAGAGGGGGAAACTGCCCCAAGATGTTCCATTGCTTGCACACACACTGGCAATGTGCCAGCGTGGTGATAGGAAGATACTTAAGAAAGGTTGTGGTCAATTCAGGTGGCAGAAGTTTCTGTATAGGTGCCAGTACTACCTGCAGACTGGCCCATGTCAGCATATCAAAATACATCAGTGGTGAGCACAGTTTATATCGAGGCAGGTTGCTAAGGGTCGAGACTGTAAAGAACAGGTAGCACCTCAGGCTGTGCAGATTCTTGTGTGCGTAAACGCAGACCGTACAATGACATCCAAGGTCGCCAAGAATGTACGTGATATGGTGCTGGCATGACCTTGCTGACATGCTGGCTTGAGGTTGCAGCAAGTTGCTCCACAATAGTGGACGACATCGTGTGGCAGACAAGAGTCTCTATGCAACTCAGAGCACGTCTCAGGACACGGTGTCAACGATGTTGACTGCCAATTTATGGTCTACATCGAAGGCAGCAGTGTCACTGCCATCACAAGCATGCGATCGGAACTCTGTGTTGAGCTCTGATAGAAGCTCGGTGGCAAGTGCATCGGGGATCGGTTTTGGGGACTGGGTGGGACCCAATAGAAGTCCCCACTGTGATGACAAGTGATGCACTGCCCAACCTCAATCATCCTCAGGCATTCTTGACATCGTTGCAAGTACTGTCCGTGCTTTATATCGAGGACACGATGAGCATGGCATAGTCTGCCTGTTGTAGCTATGCAAAAGGATCATGTTTCCATACACACGCGTCCTTCCAAAATTGCGTGTTGGCACACATGTGCCTGTATAGGAAAGGGATTGCTTGCACTTGATGTGAGGTGCCATATGGCAAAAGCAATGAAATGCTCGCAAAGGCATGTCATGCACTGTACTCAATAAGCATTGACAGGCTTTGGTGTGTACCTGTCACTCACTGGTACATTAACCGAGACTGTGTGACACTGCACCTTGTCCGTTTGCTATCCTATGTACCCACTACATGCATAGCTGCTGCAGCTTGGCAATTCTCATGATGTGACACATCCCATCTGGCAATACGTCATTGCTAGAAATGGATGTGTGTCATTCGAATTACTGCAAATAAGTGCCAATGCGGCATACATATCAACTATCTAGCAGGACTGGACTGCATGTTTGCTCTTGCGTTGTTATCCCAGTTTACACTCCAATCAAAGGGCTGAAACTCAAGCTTGACACTCTCTGGCAACTGCTGACCCTGCGTAACAGCATGGATCTTGCTGCAGAAGTACTGCACCAAATTACTGCGTTTGACAGTTGCCAAAACAATGTTGGGAAACACTGGTGTGAGTCAGCCGCATGAGGCTTGACAGGACAGCATCTGAACACATCCAGAAAGACAGGCATGTCCCAGGGTACCTGTTTGTACTTGTTAACAAAGGAAGAAATTCCTCCATCCTTTGCAAAGTTGGCTTTGCCCCATTTGAAGATGCTGCTTAGAGAAGCCACTGTATCGTCCTTCTCAAAAACACAACCACCCTGTAGCACAAGAGGGCCAAATGATCAAGCGTGGTGATGCTAAAGCCCTTTGTAAGTGCAGTCAACATGACAAGGCATATAGTCAGTGACGGTGCTGAATGCATGCATGCATGCACGAGTACGCAGCAGCATCTGTACCTGGCGATTGATAAACATAGATGCTTGCTCATCAAGCTGTGACTGCAGCTGATTGGCATCGAACAGATCCTGCAACCAAAGCTTTGGCATCTGCTCTACTATGTCTATAATCTGGCAGTGTGAGACCTGCCAAGAGCAATGCATTGTACCTTTGGGAGTCTTGGTGAGCTCCAGCTTGCACTGTTAATGGCAAAATACACTCTTGGGTCATGGAATTTGTCAAAAATGTGCTTCTCAAGCTGCAGCAGCGAAGAAATGGTATCGCAGAGCTTGTGTGCATCAGCAGCAATGTTGTTTGCAAGGACACGGCGGCACATGTGTTTGACTGTGCAGAGCTTGACCTTCAACAATGTCGTCTTCTGTCCAGCGACAACTATGTTGGTGAAGTAGAAGAACTTGCTACGAGCCTTGATCGTAGTTTGTCCTGTACCCACACAAGGTGCCTCAGGGTGTAGCAAACTTGACATCGTTGGGGACCCAGGGCTGATCACTGGTGTTTTCAACAAGCAGCAGCAAAGGCAGCATATTATCCAATGTGTCTGCGAATACCTTTCCAAGCAAGGCCGTGTTTTCGCATTTTCTTGAAAGCCAGATACATCGACCAGATGTTATATGCATTGCAGTAGAATGCGATGTTCCGAGCACTGTTCTCCTTGGATCCCCAGTCTAGTTCGGCATAGTCTTGCACCACCGCGACGTTGTGCAGCAGTAAAGAAGGATCCTCGATCAACAGTCCGTATCGGACAAGGCCACTGCTGTTAATAAGAGGCCTTAGAGACCGCAGCCGAGCTGGTGTCCCAGGACTTTCTTCTACAGCAGAAGGTGGTAAATCTTCGAACTGTGCTCCGCTGCTACAAGCCAGGTGTCTCATCAAGGACCATCCCGGGTGTCGCACCGAAGGCACTGCGCTGTAGACTTGTGTTGCAAACTTTATGGCGGGGCGTGAACCCATGCATCCCAATCTGCCCTGCCTAGCCCCCCAAACAGGCCCCAACTGGCCCTTGCCAGACAGCAATGCATATGCATGCCGGCTCATGCCCATCTTGCCATGCATGAGCGGACCGTGCCACAGCTTGGTCATTTTTGCATTTGCAGTTGCCACTGTTGCACATTGGTCGGCCGGCACATGTATGGTATTGCACGGTATTTCACGACATATCCACCCACACGTGTCTTGAAGACATGCATATGAGAGCTGCACCATACAGTACATTTAAACTGTATGGGATTAATGTCAGACAATGTCATGTCTCTATACGCTGGTGTAAACGATAGACCTATCGGGTATTGTAGGAAAATTGGCATGCGCATGTCACCTTTCAGCGCAGATCTCGAGTGCCATTGTCCGCCAACAAGGTAACGAGGAAGGAGGCAGTTGTCTATGCATTTTTGCATCCTCAGTGCAGAGCATTTGCTGATATGGGCTGCTTGTGTTAATCAAGTAGTTTTTCAGCAACACTTTGTGGTCATTTTACAAATTTGCATGCAGCCCATGACCTGCAAGGCTGTGGTATTCGCCCTGGTGAGGTGAAATGTTCATGAAGCGTGAAGCATCAAGAGCCAAAACCTAAAGCAGTGCATCCTGCAACACGGTTGAGATTCCTCAAATGCTTCGACCGTGTTGACCTATCGTGCAGACATGCTTGTAAGCGTGAGGGCTCTGCAGGCGCCAGAAGCATCGCTGATAGCAGCACATCGGTTGCAATATCCATGATGTGCTAGCCCACACTTACAATACTCGCTTGTGAGGTACTCCGAGACGTAGGCCCTTGGGATCTGGCTGCAAAATCGATTGACTCGCGTCTGGTGATACACCATGCCACCCAAGCCTGCCGCTGCTGCGAAATCTGCTGACGATGATGCAGCTGACCACGAAAAGGAGTTTGTGGAGAAGGAGCTGATCATCAGTTTCCTAAAAACGCGTTTGAGCAGGTGTGGTAGCAGCCGATCTGACCGTGTTTCCGACCAAACACAGCTTCACATTGCAGTAGGAGAAAGCATGTGCATCTTTTCGGGATCTGCTTGTTCATGTGTGTCCTACTTATGTTGCACAACCTACAGCGATTGTTCATGAAGCCTGGTGCTGTTTCACCTGGTGGACAGAGCAAAGGGAAACACAAGGCACAAGATCAAGAAAGATTGGGAAGCTACAGACACAGCTCATTTGACACTGCAGGCACCAAGAGCGTGGGGAGGTACTCTTGGTAGAGAATGCAAGGCTAGGGCAGGATTTGGAGACTCAGAAGCTCAATCTAGCAGACATCAATGAGTTCCTGACAAGTGAGCTGGACAAGACCAGCGCAAAGCTGATGCAACTAGAAGACAAGGCTGGCAAAATGCAGCAACGGCTTGATGACCTCATGGAGAACCACGTGGTATGTTCAGCATAGCCATGCCATCTGTTACATGATGCAGTTATGCATCACACAGAGGGCAGAACACACTGTGTCAAAGATACTTTACAGCAATAGCTGAGGTTCAGCCAAAACTTGTTGCCATGCACGTGATGTCACTTGCATGGCTCACAAACAGGTCACACCAAAGCAACACATCGTCCTATATGGGCAGCCATGCAGAAAAGCGCGGGGCTTGCAGCCTCAGAGGACATTTGTTGCAGACAGCAGTGCACAGACCTACTGCATCAGGTGTATGCTCATGCAGTGCATTCTTTCATTCATTCACAGAATACATGTGTTCCCGTAGGGTCCAAGGTCTTGCAACACTGAGTACTTGAATGTATCAGGTCCTATTTTGGCAGTCAGCGTCACAGCAACAAAGTGAGGTTAAGATGAAAAATAGGGCACTATATCTGTTGTGATGCCACCTCTGTTCATACTGCTCCATCTTGCATACTCCCTGCTAACCATTTTCTGATTTTCATCTGGCTAGATGCAATGCAGGAAGACAGCATTGTACTGACCAGGGTTCATTTGAAGGAACATGATGATAAACACCAGTCAGAATGCCGCACCAGTGGCGCAATGGTTACTGACTGCAATGCAGGACATGTGCGGTTATGTGGATCAGAACCAGTCTCCTAATCCAAGTTTCTTTGTCTGAACGAGATTGATTACGACAGTCATGCTGTGTCAACTTCCAGTGCCTCTTGTACATCCTGCATCAATGACTGTGTGTGCAATGCAGAAAGAAGTGGTCGAGATAGAGATGTTTCACTCAAACACTCTAGTGAAAGAGCTTGACGACGACAGTCATGCTGTATCATCCACCACTGTATCTTGTGCAGCATTCATCGATGGCTGTGTGTACAATGCAGAAAGAAGTGGTCGAGATAGAGATGTTTCACTCAAAGTCTCTAATGAAAGAGCTTGACGATGACAGTCATCTTCCACTGTATCATGTACATCCTGCATCAATGCCTGTGTGTACAATGCAGAAAGAAGTGGTCGAGATAGAGAAGGTTCATGCAGAAGTCCTGGAGGAGCGTGACAGCACCATCCATGACATGGAGAAGAAGGTGAAGACCAGTCAGCAGTTCCTGGAGCAGAAGGACAGCATGGACTCCGCCCTGCAGCAGCTGCAATACACCCTGGAACACGAACGCAAGAAGCACCAACAGGACATTGGGTGCGACTCCTGCCACATGTGATGTCTGTGTGATGTCTGTGTGATGTCTGTGTGATGTCTGTGTGATGTCTGTCTGATGCCTGTGTGATGTCTGTGTGATGCCCACTAAGCAGGGTGAGAGCGGCAGGCATGCTGCCTAAGGACAGCTGGAGCAGAGGCCAGAGTTGATGTGCAGGCAGCACCAGTGTGGAAGTTGGTGAGGCTGTTTGATGTTCTGCTTGGTGTCAGCGCTGCAGATGATTGCTGATGCGCCGCAGCATGTGCGCTAGACGCCTCTCCTGAAAGGCACAATGTCAGCAGAATGTTGGTTGATTCCCACATTCCTGCTGCCATGGCATGAAAACCTGCTCATCAACTTACCTGTATGCAAGCATGACACATTGCTGCCGGTTTGCTGTGGTCATTGTGGCATGAGGATTGAGAGTGGGGGTCATTTTGAACGAGCCATTGTGTGCATGGTGCTGTGACACAGACAAATTAACATGCATCCCAACACAAATGGTTGATGAGGTGGAGGGTGTCAAAGTCACGCGCTCTGCCACCTGGCTTGCAACATTATATGGTACTCCTGAGCCAGCACCCCTTTGCTCAATCTTCTCATGCTCAAGGAGCACTCAACGTGCATTGAACAGCAGCTGATCCAGATTTGTTGCTGTTTGTAGAGTGAGAAACTAATTGAGTCAGCTGCTTCATTTTTGTTGCTCTTTGAAGAGCGAGAATCTAAGTGAATCAAATATTGTAGGGATTTGGAGCGGCAGCATGTGCAGGACAAGGATGCATGGAAAAAGAACACTGCGGCACAGCTGAAGGAGACGAGGGAGCGCATGCAGAAGCTGTCAGAGAACCAGCTGGAGACGCTGACTAAGCGCACAATCCTTGAGAATGAGGCCATGGCAGCTGAGCTCAAGTACCAGTCACGTCAGGTGCGCACATGGCATCAGACAGACACCATATCAGACAGAAACCATGTCAGACAGACACCATTTCAGACACACACCATGTCAGACAGACACCATATCAGACAGACTCCATATCAGACAGACACCATATCAGATAGATAGTATGTCAGATAGACCTCACGTCATATCAGACAGACACTATGCCAGACAGACGTGATACCAGACAGACTTGATACCGGTTTACTATAGATGAGTGTATCATTGATCATGGATCTTCAACATGCAGGTCATGCATTACCATGTTCTTTCCATCTTTCTGCATATGGAAGCTGTCACTGGCATGTCATCTGTCTGATCTCAGCAGACATGCAACATGTCCCTGGGATGTCATCAGTCTAGCCCTCAGCAGACGTGCAACCTGTCCCTGGGATGTCATCAGTCTGTCCCTGGGATGTCATCAGTCTGTCTCTCAGCAGACATGCAACCTGTCACTGGTATGTCATCAGTCTGTCTCTCAGCAGACATGCAACCTGTCCCTGAGATGTCATCAGTCTCTTCTCAGCAGACACGCAGAGCATCAACAGATACCTGTGTAACTGCAGGTGGAGTCCTGTGGGCTATGGCCAATGGTCATAGCTCAGGGCTGCCGCCTTAGGAGGCTCCCGTTATGATCGCTGAAAAGCATAAACTTTTCTTTTCTTTTCTCTCTGCAGGTGGAGCTGATGGTAGTCAAGAACCAGGCCTTGCTTACCGAGAAGGCAGAGCTGAGGAGGCAGGGCCAGCTGGCAGAGCAGACGGAGCAGGAGCTTGCCAAGAAGAGCCAGGTCTTCCAGAAGACCATCAAAAACCTGGTGAGACAGCTTGTTGCTCACCAGCATGCATAACTCATGGACTGTACTGGCCCATGTTGTTGGTGGTGCCTGCCTTGCAAAGAAGAGCCAGGTCTTTCAAAAGACCATCAAGAACCTGGTGAGACAGCTTGTTGCCAGCAGCATGCATAACTAATGGACTGTACTGGCCCATGTTGTTGGTGGTGCCTGCCTTGCCAAGAAGAGCCAGGTCTTCCAGAAGACCATCAAGAATCTGGTGAGACAGCTTGTTGTCAGCATTCATAACTCATTGATTGCACTAGTCCATGTTGTTGGTGGTACATACCTTGTGATGAAGAGCCAGGACATTCAAAAAAGGTGTCGAGCACCAGGTGAGACAGCATTGATGTTGTCAACATTGATGGAATTTGCAAAAAGAAGGTGTCTTACACTGCATGTCGTAGTCGTGGTCACTCCTGAGATGGCTGACAAGGAGCTGCTCGGTCAAGGTGCACCAGCTGAAGTAGCCACTGTACCTATCAGTTCCAGCAGCTGACTGTGCACACCCATGTTGTTGGTGATATCAAGCCATGCACAAAGCTGTTGCACGTCATGCTGTGTCTTGGGCTGAAGCTGTGCTTGTGCTATCTTGATCTCATGCTATGCTCATGCTGTGCTCATGCTGTGACAGTGGTGAGAACACGCCGCCCTATCTTGTGCTGCAGTCACCTTTTGCTCATGCTGTGGTCATGATGTGTCCACGCTGTGTTTTTGATGTGCTCATGCTGTGCTTCAACTGTGCTCACACTGCCCATGTGCTGTGTTGAAATCACCTGCATGCTGAGGGACTAAAAGTGCATCCTCTCGCTCTGTACTCCAAGCTGGGAGCATGATCTGCGCCACTGTGTCTACAGCGGTCAGCATCAGCAGATGTGTGCAGTCTTCATGACCTGCTTACTGCCTGTTGTTGAACAATCTAGATTGCATTGACTGTAACAGGGCAAAAAGGAGGCTTGTGCGCTGAATGGACGGTGCATGTGTAGGTGCATGACATACATCTCATCAAACCAACAGGGACTATGTTGTCCCTGCACATGCCAAATCATGTAGTGGGCTACAGCATGCATCTTGTTTATGCCATTGTGGCGTCTTGATCTTTCAGCACTAGACAGCGCGAGGCACATCATGACCTAGTCTTTGGACCTCACAGTGTTCAATGGTTCATCTGGCGTAAACACAATTGCTATTGTGAACTCTGTGCAGTTGTCCAAGATGATGGAGGAGAACGAGAGCAAGAAGGAGAGGGATGAGGACATGCAAGAGCTGCAGGAAAGCTCCCATCAGCTGGCGGAGCAGGTGGAGTTGCTACGGCAACAGCTGTCAGCTTCACAGGCGCACTCTGCTTGCTTGGAACAGGAAATGCAGACCATCAGGTATGTTCCCTCATGCCTGGGAGCATGATTCAGTACACTTGCTATCTCGTATGTGCAGGAGGTTCTGTAACTGGCCAGCTCTCTTCAGTTGAAGGCCCAAGCGGGAGTGCCATGCCTGTCTGTGACACGGCCTTGCTGCGCCTTGCTGTAAGACTTGTGCACTGGTAATGTCTGTGTCTTGCAATGACCAGATGGCTTCAAAGTTGTCTGTGGGAAAGACATGCCTCAGTTGACAATGATGTCATCTTGCAACGGTAATGTCACAAGTTGCACACCAGCCATTATAGGCTTTCCTGTCTTTGTCCCCTGCTCAAGCTCAGCTATATATTTTAGGGTTTATATAGGGTCAAAACCCCTAAAACCTGAACAGATACTGCTTCTTAGTACACCACCTTTCGACACCTTCACTACAGATCTTCTCAATGAAGATTGGCCAGTACTTGAGCACTTAAGACTTTCCTGTAGGATGCTGCACAGCTGCTTAACCTGCTTCCTCATGACCAATTGCATACTCAGGCGTGGTCCCCGAGCCCCTGCTCACACACGATCCCTCGCGATCGCGCTTCAGAGTTTATTGTATTCCTCATGACCAATTGTCAGCACAGTGATGTTGCCTTGCTGGAGAGCTGTGTGCATTGACACACAGGCAGCGCCCGTGCGCTCTGTCCCTGCATAATGTTGCCAGTGGTATGGAGGTTGCTTACAGCATCACATTCACACGAGAGGACACAGAGAAGTGTCGCTACTTGGGTTTAACACAATCTGGAGTGCCCATCAGTAGCAAACATATACATGGACATCAAGACTAAGTAGACAGCATCATGTGCATCAAGGGCTTAGTAAACATCATCATATGATCATGTGCAAATGCACTGATGTGTGAAGGCTTGCTGTGCATTCAGGAGTGAGCAGTCACAGGTGAGGGGCGGGCAGGATGATGTGCTGCACTTCCTACACACCTGCATGGATGACATCCACAGAGACATGTGCTCTGGTGACAGTGACACAGGTCAGCACATCATGCCTTGCTAGCCATTGCAGCAATGCTCAGGTGGAACAGGTTTCCACCTGATTCTGAGCTCAAGCCAACATTTGCGCTGCCTTGTAGACGGCGCATGCATGTTGCTTGCCAGAAAGCTCCTTTGCAATACACTGCTGGTCAGCCTGTGTGAGGTTGGGCGTACTGTGGCTACATTGTATTTGAGGTTATACTTTGTTCTGTATGCAATAGCTGATGATAGTGAGTCCAAGCCTGATGTGTGATTGTGACCACAGGTGGTTTGAGTCAAATGAGTCTCCAGCAGCGGCGGTATGCTCTTGTGACTCTGCTGACAAGGTGGCAGGCCTTCAAGGAGAACAAGAGGGACAGGTCTCCTAGTAAGCAACCTGATACCCTGCTTCATCCATGGCTGCAGCTGAGACTGTGTGCATTCTGTTGCCGCAGCAGCTTAGAATATGCATGTTTTGTTAGCGAAATGTCAAGTGATGCAGCCGTTCAGGCAAGTACTGAGCATGTAGCAATGTCGATTGCACTGTCGATGGCTTGCTCATGTACCATCAAGATGATGTATGCCCACCGCATTTGGTCCATGTCTGCAGTTCTGTTTATGTGAAGAATGCATGATGCAGGGAAGTGTACACATGGCAGACGGAGTGACAGCATCAAAGCTGCCAAGTCCCTTCAGCGTCCACTAGCGCAGGCTCCAGAGACACTCCAGCTGTCAGACAGTGTTATCAACATTCCAAGCCAGACATTGCCATCAGGGACACATGCTGACATTGTGGTTGTAGACAGTGTACTGTCGTTGGAAGGATCCCCAGCTGGTGAGCGGGGTTGGGGTCGCAGGGTGGAAGGCAAGCATGTGCCCAACACCAATGCTGAGCTGTTTTTGAAGAAGGGACTTGGCATTTTGAGTTCACAGCACAAGTCATACTTGGACCTGTCTCATTAGTTGTGAATGTCATGAGGATTACGACTTGTTGATGCACACTTTGCTTGTATCAAATGCTTATGTGAAGTCAACAGAGTACCACACATTTGATATAATGTTGGTCAGTGAAGTTGTAGTACTTGCTAAAGGCTTGAAGGACGCAGCATGTTGTCACACCCTACAGACAGGCCTAAGTCACAGTTAACGTCTGCTGGTGTGTCTAGACCTAAGTGAAAGACAGAGAGGAAATGCTGAGGCAGCTACTGTCTCAAGGGTGCAGGTTCTTTGTTGCTGGTTTTACAGCTTGCAATGACTTCAGCGACTGGCTTCCCCAAGTGAGCATTTGCTCCTAGCACTCGCCTTGCCATTACATTGAAAGGGCTGCCTGATGGGTCTAGCATCTCGCCACCAGCCTCTGTGACTATGAGTGCACCAGCTGCACAGTCCCAGCAGCCGCCAAAACCAACCTCATACATCACATCAATCCTGCCACATGCTACACTGCAAAGGTTCAGTGCGCATGCACCTGAACACCTGATCGATCGCATTCTCATGGTGACCTGTCTTAGCCTGTCAAAGATGGCATCCATGACCTGCTCATCCCTGGAGACCCCAATTTCTGTTGCCAGCAGGGCTTGATCAAGTGCATCTTTTGTTGATACTTTGATTGGCTGCCCATTGAGAAAAGCACCTTTGCCTTTTATGGCTGTGAACAGCTCCTTGAGCACAGGGTTGTACACTACACCAACGACAATCTCCTTCTTGATGACCAGCGCAATACTGGTGCACACAAAAGGAAATCTGTGTACAAAATTTGTTGTGCCATCCAAGGGGTCAACCATCCTGCAGGTGCAAGGCAGTGCATTGAATGATGCCAAATAGGAGACTGCAGCAGTTTCGTGTCTCAGAATGCATCAACTGCAACAGGTGCATGCTCACCAAGTAGGTGCATCAGTCAGTTCACTGGTGAAACCCTGGGCTGAAGACCCCTCCTCCCCTATAAACTTGTGATCAGGAAAAGCTTCGCTGATCGCTGTCAGGATGATTTGCTCGCACTCTTGATCTGTAGCTGTGACAAGGTCTAATTTGCCCTTGAAATGCACATCCTTGTCCTTCATGAAAGCTTCCTCTATGGTTCGACCTGCTGCGTGAGCAGCCTTTACTGCCACCTCCTGAAACTTTGCATACTCGTCCGTGGACATGGCAGACGTCGCCGCCACACAACGTGCTGTACAGGTTGTTGGCCTTGCTGCCGAGATGCAAATTGCTTTCGGTGTGTTCCACTGACTAACGCAGGCAAGCAAGTACGATACCGATGGTGACCTGTTGGACGCCCGCAGATACCTTGGAACTGCGCGCAGTCCCAATGTTACTGGGAGGTCTCGGCAATGCCACAGCGTTGTGCAGCACACACCAGAGAGATGGGTTTGCCGCAGAATCGCCGGCCTCTGCATGCTTCCGAAGCAGATGACTGATGCATGTTCCCAATGTGGCATTGGACATTGATGATGCTGTGATGCTGCTGCAATGCAGCTGTTGTCTGCAGGAGTTTGCTACACGTTGTTAGAATGTCTGAACCGCACAAACCGGAGGCACTGTCACCTTTGCGTGAATGCATGCATGCAACATATGCAAAAGGCTACATAGTTGTGTCGCAAACCAGACGGCAACGAGATGTAACGGCAACTAGATGTACGAATCCAGACAGCAACAGTGTCTTTGCAAGGCGTTAGAGGAGGTGTCTTACTTGCATATGCGACTGATAACAGATTCGCTAGCATCCTTTGAGATGTGAAAGGGTACCGTATGCATGCACACCTGTTGTATTTGCATTTGAATGGTACATGGCACATGCAAAAACATCGGTCGAGCCTGCGGTGCTGCAGACCGCAAGACTTTGCGCTGTTTCCATCGCAAGGCGACTGTGTGCTTTCCGATCGCAAGGCGACTGTGACACAAGCCGTGAGAGCAGCTAATATTCATTGAGTGGCGTTCGTTGCGTACCGATGGCTTCCTGTGCCTGCACAGCTCGCAGCGTAGGTGCGCACAAGCGCAATGGCATTACGCCACCAGTCGCAGCAAGCTCTGCTCCCAAATTTTATACTAACGCTGCAGGAACACAGCGAAGCCTCAGCGCCTCCAGTGCTCGGCAGTTAGCTCGACCTCAGCCCTCTTCCAGGACTAGTCAGATACGATCTGCAAAGCGCCAGCAGCATCTCGTCAGGTTGGTCAGGAGGTCAGACACAGCACTGCTGGTGTCGCGTCACGTTAATGACACAGGCATTCCCTGCTGCAGGGCAGAAAGCAGCAGAGGTGGAGGGTTCGCAAGTGGCTTTATTGTGGGTGGAGCCTTGTTTGGGACACTGGGCTTTCTGTTTGCCCCTCAAGTAAGCTCAAGCAGCAGCACGTATACTCTCTTATTAACACTGCATCTGGCAACACCCATGCTCAGCACTTTGTGGCAGACTGTGGTGTACAGTGCAGTGTCAAAGTAATGCTGTAATTGCTTTTTGGTTTCCAGATCAGTAGAGCAATCTTGGGACAAGATCAGAAGCTGAGGCTGCCCAAGTTCCTGGAGGAAGAGGAAAAGAGTCCAGAAGCAACAAAGCAGGTGCGCTCATGCAACAATGCATATGTGCGAGACCATCTTGGCAGCAAATGACAGCAGTTGTGCTGTACAATGCCCAGTCATTCAGGCAGGCCAGTCAGATGTGGTTGCATGCAATGGCTCAGTGTTTACACAGTATTTTCCCACCACATGTGTGCAAAATCTTGATCACTTTTTGCAGTGGTGCTGATTCCATGCGGCCCAGCATGTGAAAGATGTTGGGCTGCTTGATGCAGCAGGGCCATGGTGATTGGGTTCTGCCCCCAATCAAATATCTTTCTTGATGTGCTCCTGCGCAAGTTGTATGGTACAAGTCTACAGACTGAGAGATGTTGATGTGCATTGTGCAGGATCTAGCAGACAAGATTGCCCAGCTCAATTCAGCCATTGATGATGTCTCCTCCCAACTGAAAGCCTCAGATGCTGTTGAGGACACTAGTGTTGCTTGATCATCCCTCAAGCCGCTGCGGTATAACAGTCTGTGTCCTTTGACTAGTGAGAGAGGAAGGCCAGGCAGAGTATGTTGTGTACATCCATAGCAGAGTGTGGCATACATATAAGCCAGTAATCAAAGTACAAGCTGTGCTATATGGCCAACGGTGCCCAACACTGTGATGTGGGCACTGTCTGTGCACAATCTCATGCAATAGCACAATGGTCCTGTTCATGGTGTCACAAAATGCAGGATGTCAGGTCCTAGCAAATCGATCTGCCAGTAAAGCTTGATCTGCCAGGATGATGTTGATTGGCCTCGAATTGCAGGAAGTATGTAGTTTGCTCTCTGCACGTAAACCGCGTGCGTAAGCTCCCGACAAAAGTAGGCCTGATAAGCGCCGTTTACTCGATTGCTACATCTGTTGCTGGTTCTGTATTGCTGAGTGCCTGCGGCAAAGCAGTACAGCGCCTGCACCGATCAGTCAAATTTTCAGACATAGCGTTCGTTTGCCGGAGTTAGCAAGTGCCCGTTGTGCGTTGGTAAGAGTACCATGCTTTGCTAGTACTCGGCGTCGAGCGACTTGTCCGAGCTGAGGTTGACCTGTGTGCAGCTTTGCATGTGTTGCAGCATGAGCAAGCGCGTGCGGTCACCTAGCAACAATAAATTGGTAGCTGCTGGATTGCTTGGATTTATTGCCCTTTCTGCGTCCTTTCCTTTTGTTTTTGCGAGGACTGGACCGACAGTAAGTATACAATAGAAGCTATCAGTGTCCAGCTATACCATCAGTGCCTGCTTTGTTTCAGCCAGCACGTGTGCATAACAGGTCGACTCCTCCAAGCCTCTTTCAGGCCAAGCAGCTGTGAGGGGTGCATACATCAACTCAGGATCAAAAGACATTGGGCCTGACCCTACTAGATACGATGGTAGCAAAGGTACAGCAGTATACGCAGCCTGGCGGCAAAATTCCCCTTAATGTCTTGATCCTGCCACTTGCAGATGTTGTGAGCATGCCTTGCATGTGGCAAGAGAATGCAGTTGACATCTGAATGCAGGCAGTGACAAACACAATGCACACAGCAAGGTGCACTGTGTCGACTGTCTTTGACTGTCTTAGAATCTTGTGCTTATTCAAAGGAAGGGTACATCATGCTGGTTTATGCTGATAGCTGTCATGCATGCAGTCTTTGATGCCAGCAAATCTACATCACCAGGATCTGGCCGGTAGATCAGCTGCTCCATCTGTTGCTCACTGCCAGCGGCACTGCAACTTCAGTCAGAGGAAGCACTCACAGCCACATCACCGAAGGAGAGCTCTCAGAAAGCAATGCTGTGCTGAGCAGCAGAGCAATGCATGTTCTGCAAGCCACAAGCCAGAGTGCTGTTGGTTTCATCAGGTACACATTCCACTTGTTGTTGCACTCTGCCAGAGTCACACAGGATTCACTGTTGCGCATTCCAAAACACCTTTGTGGCGCTCACATTTTGCCAGAAACACACACTTGACCGACATGCATGCTCAGATGACGTACCACACATGCAGTCCTTCATGATAGCAATGCCGTTAATCAGTATCATGTGCGTCCATGTATATATACAAGGTATGTATGCTATACATTGTGTCACGGATGCCTGCTTGTTGCAGATAGCACAACAAAGCCAGCAGGCCGCAGCTGCATGTCTTGCAGCGCTGCAGCTCAGCATGCTGCCCTTAGCAGGAGGATTAGCATCTCCTCCTCCATCTTCTGCCCTGCTTACTTCTCCTAACGCTCAGATCCCAAGGTGAGCTATTAGTCACATTCTGCATTGCAGTGCTTTTTGTTGATTGTCTGGCAAGCACCATATTGCTGTGCCAATCTAGTGAATGCATCCCATGATCAGCATGTCACCATCACAATGGTTGCCTGACTCAGCATGACGACAAAACTTCTGCTGTGCACTGACCAGCTCGCACATGTGGCAATAAATTGCCCATCATGAGCACTACTTCCTCTCTCAACCAGGAGTGCCTTGTCTGTATGTCACTTGCTTGTGATGCTCTCGTTCATTCATGCATTCACGGTGACAACTGCATGGCTTTGTACAAGCTAGAGCATCAATGCTGCTTTTACAGATTCATAGAAGCTACACTGCCAAGCTCCACTGCTAGTTACATCAGACGCATGAAGGACTCACAGGTCTACATGCAATGACACAACTTAACATGAAGTGACACAACTCAACATGAAGTGACACAGCTCAACATGAAGTGACACATTTCAATAGACTCATCGTTACCTGTAATCATAGCTCAGATCACATTTCTGTGGCTGCTAGGTCTGTAGATGCAGCACTGCGGCGCTCAATTCCCGCCTTTAACAGGGATGTCAAGGATGTGCAGAATCGCATGGAAGATGTCTCCTTCAAGCTGCGCATTCCCCAGCGGAAGCCCTGGCAAGGCATGGCTGAGAATGTGCAGGCCTCCCTTGTGCTTGCACAGCAGCCAGACAAGGTACAATAATAATAAAATTAAAATTAAAAAACGCTTTCCAGCTCATGATGAGCTAGGTACGTGCAGGACAAGTCTTAGCAGACTGCTTTGGAAAGACAAGAGTTATGCTTGCACAGAAGCCAGACAAGGTGTGCTGCCTGCACATCACTTTCACACATGCGACCTTCGCCCCAGCTGTGCATCAGTCTCAATCGGCAGCTTCATCCTTGTTGTCGGCATGATTGGGACCAGTGTTGGTGCAATTTTGGGAAGCCACACTGTTTTCAAGGTCTCTGTGGCTAATGTGGGAAGCCACAGAGACCTTGACAACAGCGTGGCTTCCTTGTGCTATGCACCATCGTGCTGTGCACCATTGTGCTACTAAACACACTGCCTTCAGCAGCACAGCGTTATGCGAATTTCACCCCTTTGCCCTGCAAG
>JAABUK010004548.1_pt1 | contig 22392 bp, 27 predicted proteins | sample 5559141 | NCBI WGS metagenome assembly JAABUK01 (sample SAMN10711869, study PRJNA513367) | rock metagenome | isolation source: Antarctica rocks | place: Antarctica: Victoria Land, Pudding Butte nord | collected 2016-01-03
GAAGAGGGGGAAGAGAAAGGAGGGGAATGACGAAAGAGGGAAAGAGGAGACGACGGAGGACAACATCGGGAAGAGGCGAAGAAGATGAAGAAAAGAAGAAGAAGAAGAAGAAGAAGAAGAAGAAGAAGAAGAAGAAGAGACAGGAGGGGGAGGAGGAGGTGTTACTCCAGCCCCAGCCGTACATCATCAGCAGCGACAGCATCATGCAGCAAAGAGAAGGAGGCAGAAGAGAAGATCAGATATCCAGGCCTGAAGTTGGAACAGTGTCACAGAAGAAGAAGTTTAGACCTTGTTCCAGCCCCAGCCGTACATCCTGCCTTGGTCATCAGCAGCAACAGCATGGCGCCAGCCCCCCGACAGGAGCACCACATTCACCCCCTGCAGGGCCTCCACCCTCTTGGGCACTGCCAGATCCCTGCACCCCACATCCGTGTTTTTCAATTACCATTGGTTGAAACTGTCCTAGGTCATAGGTCATAGGTGGTCATAGGTCATAGGTGGTCATAGGTCCTGACCAGGTCATAGGTTATAGGACCTGGTCATATAGGACAGTTGGTCATGGAACAGTAGAAAAGACTACGCATTTTGGCATCAGTTTGATGAGAAGCCAAGTATTATATCGGGCTGCCCAGGACACAGCAGGTCATATTTGTGCGGATACTCAATGGACCACACGTTTGCGAACTTCAGGAGGACAATAGTTAAGAACATTGCTCAACTCTTGGGGAGAGGCATGTATATTGTGACTATGTTGCTGGTACACATGAAACATGCTGACATCATATGTATGATTCAAGCCTTACCCAAACAAGATAAGGTAAATCTTTCATTCTGCCAGTTGAGACAGGTCAGACAAGGCACAATTCAGCATGCGTTGGTACACACGTCAATTTGGCGCAGCAGGAGCTGACACCTGCACGCTGCAATGCTGTGAAGCACACCAAACATTCACACCAGTATCAGTCAAGGGAAGATACTAAGTCTGCAGTTTGCATGCACGAGGCAACCTTCACAAAATTCAACATGTTCATGGCACAGATCAGACTCAAATGGAATGTGCGCATCTCAAACCTCAATGCAACTCAAAAGAAGCTCATTGCAAGGAAAGAGCATTGACTGACAGGCTCTCCCAACAAATGACAAATGTGTCACAGCAACAGAGAATTGGACAGGGGAAATGCACCTGTTCCTCCCAACTCAATCCTTCCACTTAACATGTAAGCAAACTTGCCACAGAAGCAGGAGGCTGTATGACAGGAACTCACTCATATGTGCCAACACAAAAACAAATACACAACAACAGAAGGCTGGGTGGTAATAACTCACACATATGTGCCAACACAAAAACAAACACACAACAAAAGCAGAAGGCTGGATAGTAATAACTCACTCATATGTGCCATGACCCAATTGGCCATATTTGGACCAGCCAAAGGTGTAGACTGAGCCATCTGTGGTGATAGCTGCGCTGTGCCTCCAGCCACATGACACCTGGCGCATGCGTATTCTGCCTAGCTTCTTCACATGCGTGGGCGTATGCCTGCAACAAGTACAAAGCTGTTGAGTGCTGGAATGATGATTAGTCTGATCTGCATTTTGCTGCAGAAAGACAAACTGTGAGTGGATTGATGGCTGGGTCTGATGATTGTTTGGGGTAATGATAATAATAGTAATAAAAATGTTTTCCAGCTCATGATGAGCTAGGTATGTGCATGATTGTTGGAGCGTGATTATTTGGGGTCAGGTTTGGAATGCGAGCCTGTCTGTGCCATGTGTGAAGGCACATGCTGCACAACAATGTCAAGTTCCCTAGCCTGTCTAATAACCAGTCAGAGTGAGAGTCTGCAGATGCTGCCTGAAGTCATGTGCACAGTCAACTTCACATTTTGCATGAGGCTGCTTTCATGTATATAAGTTTGCTGAGCTGCCTTTGAAATCCGATTGTCTGCATTGCTGCGGGCTGACTGCTTTGTTTGTATGCCTTGTGTTGGTTGCGAGTTCATGCAGCAAAGAGATGTTGTTACAGGTCCACAGGTTGCAAGTACGCTTTTGTTGTGCTGATGCTGTCTGATGCTGACATATCTTGCTGTGCTGCTGGACTGTTGCATGGCATACCTTGGTGTACCAGCGACAAGCAAAGCATTCAGTGCTGGCATCATTTGCTGTGCTGCTGGCTTATGCATTACTGTCTTGCAATGCTATGTAAGCATGGACTGACAAGCACAGGCTAAGCTCGTGGTTTTGCGGCATCACATGTATGGATGTACATGCATAGAGGTTGCATCAACAATGGCTGGTGTGCAGTGGAAGCAATCTTGATCCTTCCTGGGCATGTTGAAAGGCAGCTTGCAATGTTTACAGTCTACTTTATGCCTGTTTGCATGCTGCTTGGGCTGATATGTGATGCATATCAGAGCCACAGCTGCCAACCATTAGCATACCCATGTGATGGATTTGCGCATGTGCATGATACATCACAGTGTTTTTCAGATGGATGCCCATGAACTTTGTGCAAATACACTGCATGTACATGTACAACATGAACACGTGGGTTGTGTGTGCATGCTTGGTGCTGACCTGTCAGTCTTTTCGCCATCGCCCAAGTTGCCATATCTTCCCCAACCCCATGCATACAACTGCATTGACATGATAATGCCCAGTTAACAGATCCGATTTGCAACAAACGCTTACTGGACAGGCCACAGGAAGTGGACAGGGGCCAAGATTTTAGGTTTCAGGATTTGAATTGCAAAGGTTGAATGCTGACAGATCTGTAGCTTGGCAGAAATCGGATCAAGAGACCACTGAGTGCTTGCTGTTGCTGCTGACGCAACTGTGAGCAGCACCTTGTGCTCTTTCAGAGGTGGACAAAGGTGTTTCAGCAACAATACTGCAGCTGCATTGCTCGTGAGACTTCCAGCGGGGGTCATAACATTGATGCTAGCAAGTCTGTTGTGAACAGCGTGAAGGGTGTATACAGGAGGAAAGATAGACACAGGAGGTTCACCTCGCCAGTGTCAAGCGCTGCAAGTGTATGTTCAGCTCCACAGGCCACACTGATGACTCTTGAACCCTGTGCACAGTCAAGGCAGATCAAATTGAGGAGCACATTCCGAGACAGATCAATTGCTTAACAGTTGCATCAGCTGGAGACACTGATCATCATTTGCTGTAAGTGTCACAAGATAGGGATGCTTGCATGCTGCCAGAGGACATGTCAGGGTGTTACAGATGGTGTTACAGATGCTGTGCCTCTTGAATGAACGATGCTGACACATGCCAAGACATGAGGCAGAAGGACCTTAGGCAGAGGGGTTGCAGGTGGCATGCAGAATGGGAGAAATGGCTGACCTGCAGAGCATCTATCAGTGTAGGATGGAGCTGATCAGTGCTTGTGCCCAAGCCAAGCTGGCCATTCTGATTCCTACCAAAGCCGTACAGCTTACCATCTGCTGTCATTGCTATGGTATGTGTGTCACCACATGCAACGCTGATCACTCCTTTCCTACTCAGACCTTTGATGGGATGAGGAATGAAGCTATCACTGCAGCTGCCATGGCCTAACCTGCCAAAGTCTCCCCTGCAACATACCAAGTGTCACCAAGCAACAGTGCAAGCGATATCATTCAAACCACAGGGTGTGACTGCAGATACTGCTGGGCAACAAAGGTTTGCATCTGAGCTTCCGAACTTACCAGCCCCAACTATAAACCTCTTGACGTTCTCTACACACTGCAACTGTGTACTCTGCTCCACAATGAACGCCGGTTACTCCTTTTCGTATCAGAGTGTGTACTGCCTCGGGGCCGTTTCTGTCGTCAGCATCTCCGTGTCCTAACTGGCCGTCTTCGCCGCGTCCCCATGACATCACCATGTCACAACCTGAAGCGCTCCATGCGTGAGCTCAATGCATGCGAACGATCAGAAGAGCACAGGTCGACGGTGAGCTTGACTCACTAAGGAGTGCAATGGAATGCGAACTTCCACAGCTGACGCTGACGACTTTGACTCTCTGCTCGTCAGCCTGTGATTGCGACGGCCCCTCTGCTTCCATGTTGCCTGTCTGTACGGCACCTAGGTCATATGTCACAGATAAAGTTCAGCCGCATACTCCAGCTTTGACGCTGCAAAGGAGCAAGCTTTAGGCACACATCTTGCACCAAGTGTGCTGTTTAGCGGCAGGGTTTCGACATGATTACTCAACGTTCAAAAGCAAGCTGAGACCGCAAAGGAGGTGCAGTCTCTTGGCAGCGGGTCTTTGCAGGGCTCACCCTTCGGTTAGACTGGGGTAACCCCTTGATCAGCAGTACGTTTGTACATTCGTCATGACAATTACAGTCACGTGCGATCACGGCATGCCTCTGAGCACCCGCAGGCAATATTATCGTGATGGCATAACAGGGTCACGACAGGGTCCAACGCAATACGCAAAATGTTTGCAGCAATTCATAATGTCGGGAACAAATCAAAAGCAGGCAATGAAAAGTTCTTCAGTCATCCGCAGTCAAAAAGTACTGAAGCACAACAAAAGTCTGGTGGCGAGTTGCAAGCCACCATGCATCTATCAAGGAAGCCAGCATGCATCTGTTGTCCCTCGACATTGCTGAGTGCCCAACCAGGAAGCTGAGCCCCTGCAAAGCACAAAACAGTTGCTGGGTACGCATCAGAACACAGGTTCACAATGCAAACCTTAGACAATTAGACAGGACAATGGCTACAGCAGTTACAACTTGGCATCCCATTGAGCTTTGATTGAGACTTGAAAGCAGAAGCACATCATACGCATAGCAAACTGACTTTGGCACATTGTAAGAAGCACAAATGACACACCTATGGTGAGTTAGGAATGGCCAAAAAGTCTGCACCAAAGTCAGCGTGCCTGAGAGCTGCAGGTGCCGTGCTGTGTCTGATGGAAGGCTGCTCCCTGGCTGCAGTGACAGGTACGGCCTGTACAGGCTTAGGCTCATGAGACTGCTGCAGACCCTCTGTGTTGTCTGCAACTGCCTCCTCTTTGCGCCGCCCAGCTGATGAGCTTGGCTGCCCTACTGAGCTGTTGCCTTGCCAGTCACTGACATGCTGATCATGACCAGGTGCAGCATTGACAGACACATGCACAGACCTGCCAGCAGATGGAGGTTTTGGCAAGTCTGCAGGCTGCTCAGGTTTGCTGCGCGTGGCGTACTTGACATCATCTGCAGGAGCTTTGCTGCTGCGGTGCTTGGTGTCTCTGTCCTTGCTGGTTCTGTCACGAGGCGGCTTGGCATCCCGGCCAGACACCTTCTGAACACCTCTGCTGCTTTTGTGCTCGACATGGGAGGTGCGGCGGCTGCTGGGTCTGCTGTCATGCCTGTCGCTGTCCTTGTCTGCATGCGGCCTGGATGACTTGCCGCCATGCTGTCTGCTGCTGGAGTGGTGGCGGTGGGAATGGCGGGTAGGGGAGCGGGGGCGGCGGCTGGGGGACCTGGTGCGGGGATGCTGATTTAGCTCTGGGGCTTTGGCAAGCTGCTGCAGGAAGGCTGCAGCTTCCTGATGGCTGGCAGGATCAGCAGCTGCTCTGCCTGGACTGCTGCTGACACCCCTGCTGGGGCCATCCAGCATGCTGAGGGTGTGACCCATGACATCCAGGGCAGAGTCAGGGCTGGGAGTGATGGGCTGTCCAAGACCAGGTTCCTGCTTGATGGTTATTTTGAGAGGCTCTAGGCTGTCACCAGGAGGTCTGCTGCTGGTGACAGCAGCACTGCTGGGGCGCGACCTGATGTGAACATTGTCATGGTCGCTGAAAATGCTCCCCATAGTCTCCTGGGGCTGCTTGCCTGGTGACAAGGGTGCACCAGGGTCTGAAGCAAATCCAGCATGGACAGACTCTGGCTCCATCTTCACAGCTGCACCATGACCCCTGCCATCATGGGGGTCACCCCTGACGCCAACATGCAAGGAGGGTGGCGGACCCTGCATTGCTGGATTGCTGTAGGTGGTTTGCGCCACTGCGGTAGGCATTCGGGGCCGCACCGGCGCGTGCGCCTGCTCACTCTCAGGTGGAGCAGGGCGCTTGCGTCCAGCACAGAAGAAGAAGAGGGGCCTGTTGGTGGGGAGGCGTGACTCCTTACCTGGAGCACCACCAAAGCGTGTTGCTGCCTTGCTGTGGTGAGCCATGAGGGCGTCCTTGCCCTGGACGGTGTGGGCGGTGACAGAGGCGATGGCTGATGTGGGTGGGTCAAACTGGTGCAGATCTGACCACGAGGCATCCTGCAACTCTTCTTCGAACTGGTGCGCAAAAGCAGGACGGGTGAAGTTGACAACAGCTGTGCTGTCAAACTCCTCTGACGGTTGGTAGTGGAGAAAATCGTACTGGTCCTGATGACGCTGATCCAAGATGCTGACCAAGGCATTGATAGTGCAGCTGTGGGGAATACTGCCAATGACCAGTGTGGTGGGCTCTGCTGGCTCTGAGGGGGTTGCAACAGGTGGCAATCGGGGGGCAGCTGTATCAGGCTGAGGAAAGCTCACAGCTCTGCCTGCTGAGGCTGACAAGCTGACACGCAAAGGAGCTGTGTCAACCTGTGCAGCATCATGCTGCTCCTTGTGCTCAGGAAGCTGCTGAAAACGCTCAGACAAAGTGAGGTCTGCAGGCAAAGCTGGCAAGCTGCCCGCTGGTCTATCCAGGACATCTGTGTCTGAAGCCAAGCCAGTGAACTGGTCACCAATGTGGGACATGTTGCTGAAGTCCCATGAGGGGGAAACTGGCTGTGGCTCAGCTTTCTGCCTGTGGCTGACAGACTCCAGCAGCATGTGTTGCCGAGGAGGACTGGCTCTGCGGACTGCATTGGGTGATCCAGCAAGGCTGGGGTCTCTGACAGCAGCACTGGCGGTGTGCTGGATGTTCATGACGTCACCGTACAAGCTGCCAATTGCACTGCTGGAAGGAGGCATTGAGTGTCGCAAATCAGGGCGGTAGGCGTCACGTGCTGGCTGAGACCTGAACAGGTCCATCACATCTGTGCGGGGTGGACGTAGATCCTCAGGGAGTGCTCTAGGTCTGTCCCTGTAGCGATCATGTGGACTGACAGACCTCCTGCATAGCAAATAAGACTGTGTAAGACGGCAAAAGATGACATTCATACTGTGCACTACATGCATGCCTACAACAGAATGTTATCCGCAGCTGCGCTGCCAACTCACTGCAACCATTGACAGAGGCCAGCATGTCTTGAGTATGTGCACATATCAATTTAGACCAAAAAGTCTCAGGATATTGCGAGCATTGTCACAACTACCAATCAGGAGGCAGTGCAGGAATGGACACATTGGGCAAAACTCTCACCTGTACTCATCACGCCTGCTGCGTGGCTGCAGAGAAGGGGGCAGCTCTGCTGGATGCCTGTGTCGGCCATCGTCTTCATGACCATATGGCTGTCTGTAAGTGTCTCTTGAAGGTGAAGCTGAGCCAAATCCATGTCTGCAACACACCAGAAGATTAGGTGCCATGTTTTGATGAAGGACTGAGCAACAGACTGTGCAGGCACAAAACATGCCTCAGCTAAGAAGATAGGTCGCAAAAGCTTTGTGCTCAGAAAATGCAGATGACGCAACAAACAGGAGCTGGCCCTATCAAGGTCAAGCAGACGGTGAGACATAACAATGACAAGTGAAACAAGGCATATACATACGCCTGTGGTGGATGGAGCTGAAAATAGCTCCTGTCCCCAGGCATTTTCGGGTTTAGATTTCCAGTGTAGGTATGACATCTCAGACCAATTTACATTTACATACATTTTGGGATTGAGAAGAGTTTGTATTCACCTGGCACCATACAGCGAATCCCTGTCTCTGTATCCTTCCAGTGCAGGGCGTGGAGCTGGCTCAATGGCATAGGGTCTGCTAATTGGATCTTCAATGAAGGCAGGTGCTGCATACTTGTACTCTAGTCGTGGCGGAAGGTCATCAGCATTGGATCTTGGTGGCCATGGCATTCCTGGGCCCAGGAACAAGTCCAGCAGCTCCTCCACCTATGATTTTCAAAGCATGCATCACAATACAGCACGAATGCATCTGGCAGGTATTGTACATGTTACAGAATGCAACTTGACAGGTCTGACGTGGCCCGCTCAAAAGACATGGCAAAAGTGAAGAGTCTGCTGGAGGAGAAAACTAGCAGGTATGCTGACAGTGACAATGTGAAGGTGAAACCTGGTCTGGCAGCTGCAGGTTGTCCAGGCTGGGGCAGGCTAATAGGACAAGTGAAAGTGAGACTGCGTATATGATACCTGTCTCTCATTAAGCTCCCATCTGAAGCGGTTGGGATTGAAATAGTTGGCTGCAATGGCTGGCTTGAAGTACTGCTCTTCCATCGGAGGGCACCTTGGGCAGTACTCCACTCGCACTTGAGCAGGATACATGCTGCCTTCCTTAGCTTTGCCTCCATATGCCAAAGGGTCAATGTTCCAGCCACCAGCAGATACGGCTCTGAAGACCCCATGAAGTTCCTGTGCAGACAAATGAATGGTCTGTATCAGGGCCAAACGGCTGTGTATCTGCCAGAGCACCAACTTCTGAGTACGGGCCCAGCATATGCAGCTGCACATAAGATAGTAGGGCTGCAACATGAAAGAAATCTAGGAGAAGGCCTGCCTTTGTGTTGAAATTGAATAGGAAGCAAGGGGTGCCAGGGATGATCTCCTTCACCAGGTTCCAGTGGCCAGACGACATACCAAACAGGCCGTTCAAACTTTCCTCCTCGGAAGAGCGATTGCAGCCAGAGATGACGCCGGCCGGTGGCCCCGGCTGGCGAGGTGCTGTTCGGGCCATGACAGCCTTTCAACCGCGCTTCGACAACTACTGTTACTGATATGAGCCTGAGATGAACAACGCTGCAAAGCTGTTGGCAGGAATGGCGATCCTGTGAACGCAGTGGCGAATCAGCACTAAGAGTACGTGACTGAGTTTTGCTGCTATCGCAAAGCTGCTGGTGCCTGACAAATTCAAAGGCTTGCAGGTCAGACCTGCTGAGGAAAAAGAGATAACAGTTGACACAAAGCTTTCAGTCCTTCTATGTATAGTGCCTGCAAAGCATCAAAATGCTCTCAGACAAGGCCTTGGCAACACTGAAGTCAAAGGTAGCCAGGCATGAGACGTATAGTGCTTGATCGTAACTGCCTTTCCGTCAAGGCACATATGCCGATGAGACTTGTGCAAACTGAAAGAGACATACAATTGAGCTGTGCTTGCGTGGGTGTATCAACCGCGTGATAGATCACTAGTAGATACCTGTGTGAATTCAAGTAGGTACGGCGAGGCAGCCGGCGCCGAGAAAAGACACTGCTTCCAAGACTGCTCTGCCGCGAAGCAACTGTAAAAAGCAGCGACACCTGCCCTCGGCCCAGCACACAAAAGGTGACGATATGAATCAAAGGTACAAGCTGACGCCGCTGCACAGGCCAACGCACTAAGAGCAGGTTTAGATTCCCTGAAGCTTGCCGGGCCGCTGGGGATAGAATGAATGCATCATGCTTCTTCATGCATTCAGAGTCAACGCCTCTGCTCTAGAAAGCGGCGATCCAGGAGGAACCGAAGGTCAGTTACTAGGGCAGTACGCAGCAAATGGAAGCCCAAAATTCTTGGGGTATGTGTTGCAGCACATTGAACAACGCTAGCGCTTCTAGAATACTCAGCTAGTGCTTGCCACATCCTGATTTCGCGCAATGCATGAGTGTAACACAACTGCAAAGCTATATCATGTTCTAGCACGCTTGCCCTGTTGCGTAACAGCCAAAGGTAGTTCGCCACAGTTGTCTGTTACCACATGAGCCTCACTTGCTGCACGCTGCCGCTTGCCACCTGTTGGACCTGCTTTTGCTGGTGTCTTCACTTCAAGACAGCTCCGGCTGTCACTTCCATGACTATGCGCAGCCCCTTTGGCTAGAGCTTCATTGGGATGCATGATGTGCTCTGCGCTGGCTGAGTCCTGTGTGTTCAAACAGCAACTGTCCTGCTCTTGCGGTGTGCTTTTGTGCTCTCTGGTCGCATTGCAGTCTGGTCCCTGTGCACCCTCTGCATTGGGACCTTGGCTGGAAGGGCATTTCACAGTTGCTCTGCTTAAACTGTCCACGCTGGTCCTGTGTCCTTTTGCACTATTACTTGCCTGTGAGCCAACTTTTCTGACCTTCTCTGCTTGTGCTGCTGTCTTCTTCCTGCAAGCAAGTAAGGTGTCACACAGCGCACGCAGCACTGAGGTGCTACAAATTTTGCTACATGGGAAGATAGGCCAAAAGTTTGTTACACATACGTGCAAAACAGACGTCTGTCATGACTTCATCTGCACTGTTCAAGGATAATGCTCAATGCATTCAGTGGTCTGCAACAACATTGCAACAGTGTAAGCTCAGGGAAAAGCTCAAGCTTTTGAGAATGCCAACAATAAGGAGCAGACCCGCCATACCTTGCATTTGTGTCATGTGACACATGTCTGCTTCTGCTAGGTGTACTCTTTCCTTCATAATTTGAGTCATGCTGCTTGTGCAGCTGCCGCAGCAGCTGCTGGTCGTAGTCATCTGCACCATCTGATTGCCATTGCAGCTGTGGCACGTGACCAGCATCACCCAGGTGGCCACTTGAGGTTCTGGTGGGGATAGTAGGGTGGACAATAGGGTTGCCACCACGCAGCGCTGCCATTATGTCGATGTACTGCTGCTTCTGCACTTGACGCAATTCTTGATTGAAAGCTGCCTGGGACCGTAGCTGTTCGTGTTGTTGCGCTTCCATTCTTTTGCAAGCCCTATAAGCAGGTAGAAAGCATTGTCATGTGATCATCAGCTGACGGCATACCTTCATGACTCATGCTGAGATCAATCATGCTCAGGCAATGTAAAGTATTTCGTTACGGTCTGATGCTAATCCTCAAATGTCGCTGCTTAGGATATTCCCAGTGCAAAGGCTTCTCTCTATACAGTATGAGTTTCCCATGAGCTTGATATCCTTGAAAGATATCAAGCTCATGGGAAACTCATACTGTATAAAGGTAGAGTAGACAGTGACAGTGCGACACATACGCCATGGCAGTGTGTGCACATTGGAGGGGGGGGCAAAGTCTATATGCCACTATGTGCAGCCTAAATCATCTATGGCTCTCCAGGTCGTTGCAGCATATGGAAAGGCTATCTACCACAACACGCCTGCTTTCTAAGCATCAGCAAAGCAAATGTGACACAGCAACAGCAACACTGCTGCAAAGGACAAAGGGCAGAAGCTGAAGGCCAAAGCCTTCCTCTTCTCATATTCTCATGAGATTCCCCATAGGAAGTGCTACTATGTCAAAGGCATCAAAAGGGAGGCCATGGACTGATCGCTTAGGAACGCATTTTGTAGGTTGTTGTTCGGGCTCAAACCAGGTTCGTTTGGTACTTCATCATCTGACGAAGGCTGGACAACTCCCCTGTGACCAAAAAAAGAAAAGAAAAAACAGTAGGGAAGCAACCGGTCTTACCTGATGGTTTCTTGCTCAAGGTCCGAGTGCTTCCACACAGCCCACATGACTTGCGCCACAGCTGTGGCCAGACAAAGCCTCCTGACCATGCTCTTTAAGTTGATTGGGATCCCAAACACCGGCAGGCTCAGCCCCACCTGCAGCAATTAAATTGAATAAAATTGAATACACTGGATGTAAAAATGCCACTGCTATCTCTCACTCCATGAATATCGTGACTCTCAGCAGCTTTTCCATTTAACCTAAATCATACCCAAATTCACCACAGCAACCTTGCAGAGCTAAAACATCTCCACAATGTAGAAACCTGTTTTCACCGTCCCCAGACGTTTCTGAGTTTAGATTTCTAGTGTAGGGATGACGTTTCGGGATTGAAACGAGCTGCGCATGACATGGGTTGATCTCGTGGGTCATGCTGCTGTCTGTGGCAATGCCATGCAATTGACCAAAGACTTCAGACTGGGGCCCAGGCACCAGGCAGAAGGGCAGCAGCTCCTTCAGGGAAAAGGGCCTGCCCTTCAGACCGAAAGGCAGCAACACCCTAGTGGGCATATGGCAGCAGCTTCAAACATGGAAAATGGCATGTGTGAGCCACACATAAGTGGAAAGTCACTTTTTCAAATATGTAAAGCAGTTGAGTCACACAGCAAGTGGAATGACAGTCATTCAAACAAGCACAGCAGCTGAAAACTGTTAGCTGTCATGCGACATATCTGCAAGCTTCACAGTTCAATTCCTGGCTGCCGCCTCTTGAGGATCTCCAAAAAGCGTAAACTGTTCCTTTTCTTTTCAAAGTTTGAACACAGAAAACAAAGATGGCTGCCTACCTGCCCGGTATGATCAATCTCCAGCAAATGGTGCATGCTATGCATCATGGCCCTTTCAGCAATCACTGAAAGGGCAAACAGCACCATCAATGGGAGCCTGGCTCCCTTTGTGGCCTTGCTCAGTCCCATCGCAGCAATCCCTACTGCTGCCAGTGCATAGCCCAGCAGGTCCTGAACACTGTATGTGCTGCCTAGCATGTGCATCAGCATTGCTGCTCCACGCTCTTCATACTGCACCACCACATCCAGGGCAGTACGCAAGCCTGCTGAGCTGTCTGAAAGCTGCCTGCAAGACACCAACCTCTTTTCAATCCCAAAACGTCTATGTTAATTCAGAAACGTCATCCCTACACTGGAAATCTAAATAGAGAAATGTTTGGGGACACTTTAATGGTTAGCTTTCTACATTGTAGAGACGTTTGAGACCAATCTCAAGAGCCTTGTGGTGTATATGTCCATGGAGACCAGATTGCTTGACATTGTTAAAGCCAAGATGGTTAGTGTTATGCTTGATGGTAGTTTTGCAGGCTAAACAGTTGATGGTGTAGAGTGCCTGCTCTGCATGACTCACCTGAGGTCCCCTAGAAGCTGCTGCTGCACCTGCTGGTAGTGCTGCTGTTGCACCAGCAAGTCTGACGCTTGCTCTTGAGCCTCCTGCAATGCATCTTCAGATTCTGCGAGGGTCATTTTGTGAATGATTTTGCAAAGGAAAGCACCCTGGTCGCAGTTGAGTTAGAAAATTGAGGATGCATAAGGCCATGGTCGTTTTGCAAAGTTGGTAGGCATTGCAGAGTGACATGGCATGGTGTGCCAAACACAATGTGAATGCTACAAGTACCACCCAGAGAAAGGTGGTGTTGTGACTGAGGCTGACCTGCCACCTGGAACTGGCTATTTGGGCTCTGGCAGCTTCTTCTTTATCTAAGCCGGCCAGATTACTCAACACTTCGTTTTGCTTAGTCAGCACCAGCTCCTGCAGTCAGCAGTGAAACGGTGGGACTGCGTGACCTTCAGAGTTTCTGACATGCAATTTGCAGCATGTTTTGGAGCGCATCTGTCTCATGGTGTATGGTGTAAAGACCATTGAGTCAGGGACGAGTCAGCAGCATCCCCAAGGAATTGGCAGCATCCCCAAGGAACCAGCAAGTAATGCACAACGAGCTGCTTTGCAAGGCCTGATTGCAACAGCTGTCTATGCACACGTGCAATTTTTGCTGCTGACTTCTGCGTCAGCACTTGCCTCTGGTTGTCAGGCTAAGCATACACTGTTACGCACCGACAATCCTGCAGAATGCTTGCTGTGATGCTGGTGTGCGTAACCACAACATTGCTCACCAGAAAGAAAAACCAGATTGGCTTACCTCATTTTGCAGAGCGTGCTCCAGCTGCGTGTGCAAAGCTTGGCTGTCATTCTGCAACTGCCCAACACTTTTCAGATTCTCTTCAGCCAGTTGTAGCTGTTGCGACTGGGCAGTTGCAACACCCCCCAAGGTTGTGTCCAGGCCCTTCATAGTCAGCAGCGACTGTTCAAGATGTGAGTCAACAGCTTCCAGTTGTTCTGCTGCATGCTGCGAGCTGCTGTATAGGGAGTTGATCATGAGTTCTGTGTGGCGCTGGAAGTCCTGGCTTTGAAGGAACAGACACATTCTGCATTGGCAGCAAGCTCTGGTCAGATTCCTTACAAAGCAATGTGGCCCACAGCAATGCAGCATCACAAAACAGGCAGGCTGTCAATCACCTTGCTAGCATCTGCACTGCTGCCATGACATTGTATCACAAAACGGCCAAGGCGTAGCAGTGCCACTCGAGCTGCATGCCTGTTGCACTGTCATCATAATAGACTATCGACCATTGCTGTCTGACATACGTGCCCAAATCTGATTGGTGATATACAGATGACGGCAACAATATGCAGAAGTGACAGCATAAACAAGGTTTTTGTTTCGAGTGTGTGAACATTCAGGCCACTTTGCATAATCTGCAGTAGGAAGAGTTCTTACGTGTCTACATTGGACAGAAACTCCATGTAGGTGGTATACTGCCTGTTGTCCTTGATGTCGTCTGCACACTGCTTCAGGGTCATTGAGGGTCTACATGTAAAGGCAGGAAGCCCCAGCTGGTCCAAATGGCAAATTGCTAGGGCCAGTGCCAATCGGCTCTTCTTCTCTGAGTCTAACTTGCTGCAGTCCTTGTTGACGATGCTCAGGCTTTTGGTGAAGCAGTCGGTGCCGAGAAGCTTGTTGATGAACGTCTCGCCAGCTGCTTGAGCCTGAAGCTCCGTCAAGCTGCCTACGGTACAAGGAATCGACACCTTAGACACAAGATTCACAAATGTTAAAGCTGAAAATCAGCCGGTGATAGAGCATACGAAGTCAGAGAAGCCTTGCCTTGACCCTTGGCTGCTATTCGGGCAGGAACCGTCGTAAAGCTAGGCTGCTCCCGCTGTTGTCTCCACAGACCTGCCTCTGCAGGCTTTGACGCCAGGCATAAGATCAGCAGAGCGAGGACGACCACCGTTGCACGTGAAGCCGAAGTCATCCAAACAAGAAGACTTGCAAGCAAGCAGGTCAGAAGACAATCCAGATGCAGCCTGGGAGGATGTGTTTTTGCAGCTTGTCTCGGAAGCTCCGACGTGAGTTGGAGTCAAGCTGTGTAAGCACGCAAGTTTGACGGGCCGACTGCACGATTGCGGTTTAGGACCATGCCCAACACCAAGTGAGGGCAAAGGCAAGAGCGGCTCCTGCATTTTGATGCGCAGTGCGCCTGTCAATGTGCACTGCTGGGTCATGTCAATCCTTACCCTCGCCACAGCTTATGCGTCAGAAGAAAATTGCCTTCAGGGTTCCGAAAACCCTCGTCAAATTGATTGTATGCTGGGCACCTCAGCACGCGTAGCAGAACTCAGGTCAAGCATATTAAGCGCCAGCTGCTATACACATTTTTCTGCTGGGCAGGCGTTGCTTTGCCTGGCTTCGCAAGTAGCATAAATTATCAGTGTAGCTTCTTCTGACAGCAAGTAATTGGTACAGAGCCTTAGATCACATGAAGTTTATCGACGGCTGGCAAGTAGACGTTTTGAGACCGAACGATGCTGGCCCGTATGCTGACATCTCTCACGGTAGCGAAAAGTACGTTGTTGGCATTCCAGACCAGCCTTTCGAAGTCAAAGTCACCGTCCCCCAAGCCGTGTTTCGCTCATCTCATCTCCTGAGAGTCAGCCTTACCGTGGAGGGTCAAAGCTGCGGCATCTCTAAAATCTTAAACAGCATCAGCACCTCCCCATCCTTCAAAGGTTTCGTCAGCACAGTGAAAGGAAAGCATGTCACCTCACAGTTCCTATTCGGGGCTGCTCAAACAGACTTTCAAGCACCCACCCCTGCTGCTGGTACCTCCCAAACTGGTGGTCTCAGCATCAGCATTGAGCATATTGAGCAAATGCCAGGGTACCTCCCGCCACCTGTGCAAGTCTCATCATATGCTGCAGCTGCACCCAAGGCTATAGAGGGTAAGTTCAACTGATCTACCCCTTGACCTGAAACTCAAGCTGGGCATGTCTTCAGGCTGCAGCTTCTGTAAACAAGCCTGCTGGTGCTCACACCTGCTTTGGAATCTTGCTCATTGATAAACCAGTCTTGTACATCTTGCCTTGCTCTCCCTTGTTGGGAACAAGTTGATGCTGTTTCTGTAGGCAAGAAGTGGTTCCTGCAGCCATCTCTAGCTGCAAAAGCTGGTGACGTTGTGGCAGAACCCCCCATCACATTCAATACACATGTCTACCGGTCACTCAGGGTGTTGGCAAACTTGAAGCTGAGAATGGAGACAGCTGCTATTCTGGTGCTGCGCAAAGTACTAGACCCTGAGAACCCAGCTCATCAGCGCATCATAGACGCCTCTCAGCCTCCTGATGAGCAAGAAGAAGGGGAGGGTGAGTCCCTCAATGTCACATCAGCAGCAGCAGCATCCACAAGCAGTCCCATGGGCAATGGATTGAGCCCCCGAGGCACCAACAGGAGAGTCAAGGCAGAGAAGCCTCAGAGCAACAAAGCTGTCAAGCCAGAGCCAAATCAGACGCCAAGGAACCGAAATTCTGGGGGACAAGCAGATGTGATTGACCTCACTGGATTTTGAAAAGCAGTGACCCATCCAATTTTCAGGCGCAGCCACAGTGGGCTTGATAGAGGACTGTGATGTGATCAGCTGCCAGGGCGTCATTGATGCATTTAAATTGCAGTTTGTCTGTGTGGATGGTTGTTGAACGACACACAGTGCTTGCGCTAGCACATACTTTCGCGTAGACTCAGGACCATTACTGTTTACACACCCAAGTGCTGAGCCCACATTGGTAGCTTTTTGTGATACTGCCTTTTGAGATTTTGGTTCTGTCAGACTTGAAATATGCAACATCTTAGTTACATCGTACATATGAACTGTTTCCTGTACAGTAAGCTTTGCGACCATGATGAATGTTTTGAACTGTCTAGAACAGGTTGTGACATGCACGGACCGACTATTTAGGCTATGTAGCTGTGCACAGTTATGAAGACTGACATGTACAATGCAGCACATTTTCTTGTGACTCAGACAGTATTAGATGTGAGAAGTCACAGATACGCTCACTTTGATTACTTCACCAGTACATATGCTATATAGTCCTAAAGATGAATGCATAAATGTGCTTGACTACTTATTGCACTATTATGCTTGTGTGTGAGATTGCAGCAGACCGTGCTGAGAAAGCAGTGTACCAGTTCTGCTCAGAAAAGGGTTCATTTGTTGGTCCTACACAACACTCTAGACATCACACCCTGCATCACTGCTGGTACTTATGTATACAAGCTGCCCGGTCAAGCACAATAGCAGTGCCTCATTTTTGCATGCTGAATCCACGTTGCCCATCATGCTTCAAAATAGCTTCCGCCCTCAGTAACATCAACAAGTAAATCAATCTTTGGCATGTGTTCGAGGTGGCCTTAAGAAGATGAAGCAAAGCTCAATGATATATCTGGGATCAGCAGCCCATCCAAAGAGTAAACTACACTCTGCAGGCAGAGACATGACAGTCAGTATGTGCACATAATTGCATGACCTAGCTAGTAAGGTGCAACCAGCAACCAATTCGGGGATGGCCAGCTGAACAATCAAAACTGGCAGCATTGCTGCATTGACAATGCAAAATTGCAAGAGCACACATGTCAATGTGCACATGTTGTAACTTTTTGGACAGGTGCATTTTTGTAGCACAGTAAGCAGCAGCCGCACGTTATGAACAGAAGCCAGCATTCTCTGAGTCACTCCTTGACATACACAGTGACACATGTACAGCAGTATGACAAGACAGCAACTTATACCCCGCATGCTTGAGTGCCAGTGCTTGTCACATTGGCATTGCTGAAGAATCCCTCAACCGTAATATATGTTGACGTCCTGTTCACACTGACAGTCTGGACTTGGCTGTTCTGGGTGAACATAGTGTTGAAGGAGTTACCATTTTGCAGCGCTGTAACCTGCATGTTACACAATGCTGCAAGTGAGTGAGCTGATGACAGAGTATGGGAACAGCAACTGTTAGTTGCAGCAAGTGCCGTGCAATGAGTGATTATGCAATGATGACTGATAAATGACCTGCGCAGATCACATGCATGCACAGATTTGAGACCTGAAAAGTGCACAGCTTGCACAGCAGGCATGCGCTTTGTGTGCTTTGCAATCAAGTCTCACATATCTCAATGCAAACGCAAGCAAAAGCTATCATATCCAGGGAAGTTCAGACAAACGCTTGCTTGGTGCTCAAGGTAAAGATATGAGCAACTCACCAAGACTGGTGACGGAAGCAAATGATATTCCAAAACATCCGTGAGAGCCGTTGAATTGGCAAACTTTGCCAAAGTGGTCCCGAATCCACTCAGTGTGCTCTGAATGCCAGCATTTGTCGGCGCAAAGATTGTGATGAAATGATTTGGGTTGTCAAAGTAGCTCGTCAAATCTGTGCTGTCCAGGAGACTCAGCAGGGTGGTATATTGGCTGCTAGCTTCTAGGACATTGAGGGCTGTGTAGCACCCAGATGCAGAGGGCCCTGGGGCTGGGGCGGGGGTAGGGGCATTGGCGGGGGTTGGAGCTGAAGCATGTGTGCTTGCTGATGTAGTCTGGGCAAAGGCATGGCCTGCATGACAGCAGATTAGTCATGAAGCTGTTGTGTACTACACATGTCTTGATCAACAGTGATGGTAAACCATTGCGATGATGCTGCCTGTGCAGGATACTGTCAAGCAGATGGAGCTTCAAGAAGAGGTACGCAAGTGCTGCTGGCTAAAGCGCAAGCTGCATGCGCTGTGCTAAAAACCCAAGCTGGGCATGGCCATCGCCTTGCATATATAGCCACAGCATGCAGCGACTGACAAGCAAGCAACTGTGAGCTTCCAGCACAACATTGTAAAACCAACCAGTGCTGCAGAATCAAGTACTTCAACAGCTGCTGTGCAAGGGAAACGAGTGTTGCTCAGATGCAAAGCTGCAATGCAAGTCCAGCAGAACCAAAAAGCCTGCCTAACTTAAAGGAAGTGGGCAGAGGTTTGCTGCAGGGATTTGAAAGAAGCCGTACCTAGCTGTAATACCACCACCATGAAGCAGGCTGCAAAAGATGTCATCTTGCTTGCTCTTTGGCTTGTCTGCAACCAGTTGATATTTGTTTAATTCAGTGCAGCTGGACAAGAGAATAAGCTGTTTGTTTGACAAGGTGCAGGCAGGCACAAAAGATGCTGCAAAACATTCACGTGTCGAAGGTCAGCAGAAGGTCAGCAGAAGACAAGCGTAACATCGGCAGCATCTGCTGCGCTCGCAGCCTTCACAGCACGTCGCTTGCAGCAAATGGCAGAGCCGTCTTACCGATCCGAGCGTGACCGTCCGATCTGCAAGTCTTGGCAGTTACGGATTGCCAAGGGGCTCGAAGGCAGCAGCAGAAGCTTGTCGATTTAGGGCACCGCAGCAAGAACTTGCAAGCACCCGCGGGAGAGAGCCGCGGCCTCGATGGCTGCTTGTTTCTGCACAGAGAGTCTCTGGAAGCGAGCAAGGAGCGGGGTTGCTGAGTACAATACGATAATTTGACAGAATGTGGCCAGCTGCGCAACAGAGAGACGTTGACAACTAACGCTACCTGCATGTTGTCGTCCATCCTCCTCTTCGTCGATTTTGCACGGTGGCGTTACGGTTACCCCCTGGGGTTAAACCCTAAACCCTGGGGAGCCAGAACGTCCAGTCCGACGAGAGTTACCAGCACAGAAGTTTTCAGAAAACGGTGGAAAGCTGCATCATGCTGAGGCTTCATCGAGAAATGTATGTGCAAAGAGCTGCAATCTGTCGGTATATTGTACAGAGTTTCAGCACACACCACATACAGAGCAGCATGAGACCACTGTAACCAAACATCACTGCAACAAGACCCCTTGCTGGCTTATACGCCGCAGTCAAAGGAGGGACCTCCCAACATGGCCACCAAGTAATCAGGGCACTCAACAGGAAATGGATCCTGTCCCCAGCTTGCCAATAGCTGAAGAGTGGGAAAATGCAGACCCACTTCCTGACTACATCAAGCTCCACAACCAAACACACTGGCATGCGAGATCCAGACCTGCCGCGGGGCTCTAGCTGTCCCCAAAGCAGGTGTCGTAAGGTCAAATCCTGCCAACTCTGTTCTTTTGACAACTGTAAGTCAAGTGCTGCAGTGGTGCACAAACATCAGATGGGAATAGCTTCACGGTCAATGGTGGCCAGGGGACGTATGACTGCTGCTAGGGAGGCCTTCCGCCATTGAGCATGCTAGTTGCGGACTCTTGGTGTGAAAAGCATCTGCACCTGCAGACCACCATAGTCAGGTTGTATGCAAACATATTTGACATGAAGGAAGTGGCAATCGAAGGGTACTCCAGATCTGGTGTAACCACCGGTGTAAAGTAGGCATGCATGCAGCATGCATATGGTACATCCAAGTCAGCAGCAAACATCAGCAGCAGTAGAGCCACAATAGTATTAGCCAAAAGACTTTGATACTGAGGAATCTTCTCATGCTGCATGTGACATTTGCCTGTTTTGTTTGTGCAATGCAGAGGCTCAGTCCCTGCCAAGAATGAGCCTGTGCATTACACAGGCTAGACAGGCAAGCATTACGTGAAGCACCAGACAATCCCTCTGCATGGCAGTGCAGCGAGCATGATGAGCTTGAAGCAGCAACACAAGGCAGACCATGCAGCGCCTTGAAGTTGTCCCTCATGTACATCAGTTATACACAACAGTGCATGGTAGCATTTGTGCCTACCTGTGCATAGAAGATGGCTGAAAGCCTGTCACAGTAGACTGTCCTGATTGGAGTTGGCTCTTCAGGATCATCCGATGATTCTGATTGGCACATGCTGGAGGGTGCAACCGCTGCCTGTGCCCACTAGGAATTGGGGTAGTGTCAATATGAATCTGATTACTGCCTTACCAGAGACAGCCTCTGGTAACACTGCCATTGTTGTGTTTGATGACAGGCTGACTGAGATGGTTCACCTTGCTGCCTGCAAGACTGCCATTGAAACTCTGGCCTTTGCCAAAATGCTGCGGCATGAGGTCATTAGAGGTTACATGGAATACCCTATGAGTTTGTGAGTGATCGTGATGGTCGCTTTAGTAGTCGCTTCATGAGAGAAGTATGCCGCATGCATAACATTAAGCAAGCAATGTCAACTGCATATCACCCTCAAACTGATGGCCAAACTGAACGAGCCAACAGAGCGTTGGAGGAGATGCTTAGGCACTATGTGAGTCCCACTCATGATGACAGGGATGAGCATCTGGACATGGCTGAGTTTGCTATCAATGATGCTTGGCAGGAATCTGTGCAGGGGACCCCGTTCATGTTGATTTATGGCCAGCATCCATTGAATTTCTTGAGCCTGCAAAATCACTCTCATGTGCCTGCTGCAGAACATGCAATATGGCACTGAGCGCGCTGTCCAATGCCTGGAGCGCGCGCAGGAGAGGCAAAAAAGTCTATGCTGATAAGGGGCGCCGTGATGTCACCTATAGCTATGATGTTGGTGAGCAACTTCTCCTGAACAGTAAGAATGTGCGATGGAAATGCCCTGGCACCCCTAAACTAATGCCTAGATGGATGGGTCCATATAAGGTGTTAGAAAGAGTTGGTCATGTTGCTTACCTCCTTGATTTGCCTGCGTCTGAGAAGATGCACCCCGTGTTCCATGTATCACTGTTACAGCCCCGGCGTGATGATGGTTGGTTGCAGCCACCTCCACCTAGGTTCCTCGCTGGTGGGGAAACTGTATACACAGTTGAAAAGATACTAGAACACTGCACTGGCAAACGCAAGAACCTGAAAGAGTTCTTAGTGAGATGGGCAAGGTATGACCCTGCGAATGACTCATGGGAACCTGAAGCAAACATACATGACCCAACTCTAGTGCAGGACTATTGGGACTGTGTTGCGTCACATGAACAGCACACTGCGCAGCAAGCAAAGCAGCCAGCGTAAGCCTTTGCGTTGTCCTACTGCAACACTGAAATGCACAGCTGACCATGTTGGTCTGTACTGAGTTCTGGCCAGAACCCTGTCTAATGCAGTACAACAGCTGCTTAGAAGTGTGTTTGCAGTGACTTGCAACACTCAATTGACAGGCATGCGCTGGTGCCCACTGGTGGCATTTGCAGTGTATGCTTTTGTGCTGTGCTTGCTGACTGACTTGCCAAGTGTCAGCATATTGATGTTGAGGTTGGCTCAGCCAACTTTCTGATAGCATGCTCTATGCCCACGGCACGCGGACGAGTTTTGCTGCCTGTGAGATTAGCTACCTCATTGAGGCATGGTGATTGTCACCTTTGTGGTGCATAGTGCCTGTGTGCACTTTGCTTGTATGCACCTGAGCATGATGCACATTGAGCGGGGCAGCCGTGTTTGATGTTTACAAGTGTTGTTGTGTGCATGCTCAGAGCAGTCGCATATATTGATATGGACAGCCATGTGGAAGTGATCAAGAGTGGCAGAAGTGTGCATAGAGCCATGTTGAGCATGCATGATACACAGTGCAAAAACTGCTT
>JAABUK010004549.1_pt1 | contig 22392 bp, 21 predicted proteins | sample 5559141 | NCBI WGS metagenome assembly JAABUK01 (sample SAMN10711869, study PRJNA513367) | rock metagenome | isolation source: Antarctica rocks | place: Antarctica: Victoria Land, Pudding Butte nord | collected 2016-01-03
AAAAGTCAAGAAGTGCAAAGACAGACTCACGCAGATATATCGAATATTGAACAAAGTGCAAAAAACACTGAATTCAATAAAAGAAATCGAAATTTCTCACTTCAAGAAATCGTGAGGTCAAGAAATCGAGCATTTAGCAAGAATTCAAACCGAATTTGCAAAAAGCGAAACTCGCAAAACAATCAATTCACACTACAGAAAATTAGAAAGAATTATCAAAAAGGCGAAAAACATAATGATGTATATCAACGCATCGCAAATTCGAAAAAAGATAGCAGAAGTCAAAACAGAAACTGAAACAACAGTGATATTCACGCATGAATTCGTCAGATACAGCAAAGCGACAAGCGTTTCTGACAAAATAATCACAACGAAAGCGAAACTGCAAGTTATTAGCGATGCAATTGCAATATGCAGCGAAAAAGCACTCAAAAACAGCGAAATTTGAGTGTATATGAACAGTCAAATGACTTTGCAAAGACTAAATGCAAAGAGCAACGTCAATGCGAAGTTATTCAATGATATACGACAAAACTTGATCAATTTACGTCAGAATCAGTGTCAAATTCGCATACAGTAAATATCGAGTCGCAAGAGCATTATTGAAAATGAAAAAGCAGATCAATTGATCAAAAGCGCTGCTCAAGAATTATCAGTTATTGACAACACGAAAGCAATCATCATAAGCTTCGTCAAAAAGCAAATTTGCAAAGAGACGAAATTACAATGGTTAAATGTCTGAAAAAGCAGCATCAAGAAGGAAAATCAGTATCAAAAGCACATATCGAATGTGAATTTAAGTCATAAATCACTAAAAGAGATGAGGAAAATCAATAAACTAACGTTTTCAATCTTTATTCAGCTGAAAATGAAACATGAATATTTCAAGAGCTATTTGCATCGATTATCAGAGAATAATTCGAACAAATGCTATGAAATATGCAATGCAAGACAAATGTCGAAGCATTTACTGCTGAACTGCAGACATTATAGAGCAGAGCAGATAAAGCTTAAGAAAAAAGCTCAGCTCAAAAACACAGACACTATATTGACACTGTTCATCATCAAGATTGAAAGAATTGCAACACTAAAGTATTTGAAAAATACTTGAATTACGACAAGAAAATGACTATTAGAAACGAAAGAGTAGAACGTGAAGAGTGCGAAGAGACAAAGAAAAACGAGAGTACAATGACGAGAATCGAGCAAGAGCGCTTGTATGCACAAACTATCAATGTGATTAATCAACGAGAAGATATAAAGCAATAACTTTGATCAAATTACATGTAACTTAGCATATATACAGCGTCTAGACAGTGTCATAGTCATAGACTGCATGCACTTAATGAAGAAATAAAAAAATTAAAAAAATTGAAGAAAGTCATGATGAAGAACATGATGAGAAACATGATGAGAAACATGAAGAGAAACATGAAGAAAAACATGAAGAAAAAACATGAAGATCATTTGACTTTGATAGAAAGTCATGATGAGAAAACATGATAGAAAGTCATGAAGAAAATCATGAAGACTGTTCAATCAAACTATTTACATTTATTTAATATCTTGTTAAGTTGAATTGAGTTTTCAAATTGAATTATTGAGTCAAGCTTCTCAATTCAACTCAAGTGCTTGAGTTCAACTTCTCAACTCAACTCGACACTTTTTCAAAAAAATTTCAATTCAACTTAACACTTTTTAAGTCAAGTACTCAACTTGAACTCAAGTACTCGACTTGACACAATCAGTCTACTCAGAAGATCATAAGTAGTATTCAATCAGTCAAAGTTTTCTCTTGTTCAAAGATGAGTTGCTGATATTATTGATGAGAAATCTGAGAAGATTCAGAATCATTGATACATTTTTGAAGTGTAAATTTCATGATGTCATACTGACGAGCAATCTTTTAAAGTGAAAGCTTGAATACATTGTTCTGATAAACTATAATAGCTAATTGAAGATGCTTTTGTCTAGTTGACTTCAAATGCTTCTTCATGATGATGTGATTGACATTCAAAATGATGAAGCATTTGAAAATAAAATAAATAAAATAAATAAAAATTCGCTTTATCTATTCTGTACTAGCGTGCGCGAAAATCTCGTTTGCGCGAAAACCTTATTTATATGAGTAGACATTATATGTATGCTAAGTTACATGTAATCTGATGAAAGTCACTGCTTTATATCTTTTCATTGATCAATCACATTGATAGTTTATGTAGACTGATCACATCAAGTTGAGTACTTAAGTTTGAGTCAAGTACTTGACTTGAAAAGTGTTGAGTTGAATTGAAATTTTTTTGAAAAAGTGTTGAGTTGAGTTGAGAAGTTGAACTCAAGCACTCAAGTTGAATTGAGAAGCTTGACTCAATAATTCAACTTGAAAACTCAATTTAACTCGACAAGATATTAAATAGATGTAAATAGCTTGATTGAACAGTTTTCATGATTTTCTTCATGACTTTCTATCATGTTTCTTCGTCATGACTCTCTATCAAAGTCAAACGATCTTCATGTTTTTTCTTCATGTTTCTCTTCATGTTTCTCTTCATGTTCTTTGTCATGTTTTTGTCATGACTTTCTTCATGTTTCTCTTCATGTTTCTCTCTATGTTTCTCTCTATGTTTCTCGTCATGACTCTCTTCATGTTTCTCTCTATGTTTTTCTCTATGTTTTTCTCTATGTTTCTCTCTATGTTTCTCTCTATGTTCTTCTCTATGTTTCTCGTCATGACTTTCTTCATGTTCTTCTTCATGTTTTTTGCCATGACTTTCTTCATGTTTCTCTTCATGTTTCTCTTCATGTTTTTCTTCATGACTCTCTATTAAAAGATAATGCAAAAAGGTAATGCAAAAGTCAAAAATCGAAAAAATTTCTATATTTAGCTTTCTTGACATCAAGCTTAAGTTCTTGATGAGTTGAGTCAAGTTAACTCAATTCTCAGTTGAATCAAGTTGCATCAAGTTGAAAATATGAGCAATTCGACTTGAATTAAGTTGAAAATGTGAGCAATTCAACTCAATCTCAATTCAAGTTCAAAATGTGAACTCAAAACTTAACTTGATGATCAGTTTAATTAAAAGCTTCATTGAAAGCTTTATCAAAAGCTTTATTGAAAACTTCATTGAAAGCTTCATCAAAAGCTCTATCTAAAGCTCTACAGTCTCTCTGAAACATACATCATCATCACGCACTCAGTAGAATGATTCTACCTGTTTGAATTTGCTCTCAATGTGCTCACTCTAAGCAAGTTGATCAGTCAAATGATGCTGATCAGTCTTCAAAATTCATTTCAAAAAGGTTTCGTTGATCTTCACACACGTTACACTCATATGAAATATGAAATCACTTTGTCGAAGTTCAAAAGTGAAGATCTCATTGATCTGAAAAGAGCTTTGAATCAATGAAAAGTTGTTTAAACAGTCTATTATACGAATTAGTGAAAATGAAAAAAGTAAAGAAAGAAGTAAAGAAAGAGAGAGTGAAAGAGTGAGAAAGTAAGAAGAGATTCATGCATATAAATCGCAATTGCAACGTCATTTTCAATGATATAGTTTATATTTTCGAATTAATTCTTCATCAAGATGCTTGAGAGAAATACAAGCAATTGTCAATTAATTTGTAGATGATGAAGATAAATATAGATGAATTCTTCTAATATTCTTGTGAGAGCATTAATTTAGCGTGCGCGAAAACCTTGTTTGCGCGAAAACCTCGTTTATATAAGTAGACAGTGTCATAGTCATAGACTGCATGCACTTAATAAAGAAATAAAAAAAAACAGCGAAATTTGAATGTACATGAACAGTCAAATGACTTTGCAAAGATTAAACACAAAGAGCAACGTCAATGCGAAGTTATTTGATGACATACAACAAAACTTGATCAATTTACGTCAGAATCAGTGTCAAATTTGCATACAGTGAATATTGAGTTGCAAAAGCATTATTGAAAACAAAAAAGCAGATCAACTGATTAAAAGCGCTGCTCAAGAATTATCAGTTATCGACAACATGAAAGCAATCATCATAAGCTTCGTCAAAAAGCAAATTTGCAAAGAGACGAAATTACAATGATTAAATGTTTGAAAAAGCAGCATCAAGAAGGAAAATCAGTATCAAAAGCACATATCGAACGTGAATCTAAGTCAGAAATCATCAAAAGAGCTTAGAAAAATCAATAAACTAACGTTCTCAATCTTTATTCAGTTGAAAATAAGACATGACTATTTCAAGAGCTATTTGCATCAATTATCAGAGAATAATTCAAACAAATGCTATGAAATATGCAATGCAAGTCAAACATCAGAGCATTTACTACTAAATTACAAGCATTATAAATCAGAGCAGATAAAGCTTAAGAAAAAGACTCAGCTCAAAAACACAGACATCATATTGACGTTGTTCATCATCAAAATCGAAAGAATTGCAACATTAAAGTATTTGAAAAATACTTGAATTACGACGAGAAAATGATTATTAGAAACGAAAGAGTAGAACGCGAAGAGTGCAAAGAAACAAAGAAAAACGAAAGTACAATTGCAAGAGTTTGAGTGAGAGTGCTTGTATATGCAAACTATTGATATGATTGATTAATGAAAAGATATAAAGCAGCAACTTTGATCAGATTACATGTAACTTAGCATACATACAGCATCTAGACAATGTCATAGTCATAAACTGCATGCACTTTATGAAGAAGAAAAAAATAAGACAAAGTCAGTAATGTCAGCAATAACAGCATTAAAGTCATTAATTTTCAAAGACTTAACTTTAAAACTTGATATTTTGTAGAACTTGATGATATTCATTAAAATGAGTTGAAGAACATGATGATATTCATAAAATACTCAATTTAAACATATTTAATTTCAGTTTATTTTATCATTAAAATGATGAAATTAAATTTATTATTAATAAATAGAAAATTGCATACATGAATAAAATCTTTATTACTTAAAGATTTTCAAGCATTCATTTATGAATGTTCATTTCATTGATAAAAAGCTTATGTTTATTCTTTATCTTTTTCTCTCTTTCTTTCTTTTCATGCATACATTCTTTACTCACTTCAACTTCATTCACTCTTTTCTTTTATATATATATATATATATATATATACACATCTTACTCTTTTATTAACATAAGCTTTGTTCTCAAATCTGAATAATTATACTTCATTTCTTTAAAAATTTAATCTTTGTAATTGTAATTGTAATTGTAATTGTAATTGTAATTCATACACTCTTGTAACATCAATTTAGACTCGATTCATAAGAAACTTTATGCTATTTATATTAAGTGAACAAAACTCTCTGAGAGAGAAAATTACTCGTCGTTTATATAACTGCTTCACGCAGTTGAAACAATAAGATTAACACTGTGTTATCAAGTAATGAATCTATAGCTTCTATTAAGTGCATGATGCTCAAGTAAACTCTTAATGAGTGTCTGTGTTGTTCATTTATGATGCATCGTCTTTGCTCTGCTCTTCATTGACAATATTTTATACAACGATGTCTTGATTCAATCTTTGATTCAAAGACAAAAGATGTTTTCTTTGCACTCATGATGCTTATAATTGTAACGTATGTAGAGCTTTGTTCTCTTACTCAATGATTATCATTCATTGCGCGAAGAAATATGTGATGAAAGAGAGATGCACACGATAAGAAGATAAAGTGTGATTGTATTGAGTAATTCTTTTCTTCTCTTGATTTGACTTATGTCACGTAGACGTTGAATGAATTGTTAGTATAGACATGCAATCACAATCATTTGATGTTTGACTTTGATCAATGAAAGAGAATGCATTCTGATCATTCTCTTGAGCTCTTGATTTTTCACGTAGATAGATGTATGACTTGACATCAAGTAAAGAAGATGAACTCAAGTCTTCTCAATATATCAGCATGATCAACGAGTCACTACTTCTTTGAACACTGTAGTCACGACTCTCAGACTGAGAACGACTATTTTATCTGATATCTTTTCATCAATTACTTGATGACACTGTTGATGTGATGAAAACGTTTCAGTATATTGATGCAGTTGACGAGTTGCAAATTTTTCGATCACTTGTAGTTACGACTCTCATACTGAGAATGACTATTTCTCTGAATATCTTTTCATCTCTTACTGACATCGACATGTCATCAATTCTCTTCATAGATTGATTGTGACTGTTAGAAAGAATGTTATCGCGTAGATGAAAACTCTGCATGATTAACTTTCTTGCTTACATAACATTCTAACATCATTTGAATTGCATTGAATTGAGATCTCTTGACTCTTCTGACTTTTATTCGAACACAGAATAGAATCAAAAGATTCATAGTCAACATCACGTACAGATGAATCTTGTTGTTAGTTAATTTAATCTTTGTTTTATAATTTTTAAATCACTTACTTAAATTGTATTCTTGAAGAGAAGAAATAAATTAAACAGTAAGCATTAAATGAAGTTTTCACTCAATGTTCTGCAATTAAACAAATTTTGCTCTGAACTTTTTTATTTATCTTTCTATGATTTGCTTAAAATAATCAATCAGTTCAAAGTTATGAAAAATCTAATTTTTACTTCAATTCTTACTTTACTTAATTATCATTATTCAACTTAAAAGAAGAAAATTCAAAGATAAATGATTTCTTTTGAGAAATTTTTTATTTTATTAAAACAAAGCTATTCAAGTTAATCTTGTATTGCAATGAGTTGATCATAACATTGAATCACTTAAGTAAATTATCATGATTGTAAAAATAATCATATGATAAAGTTTTATCAACAGTTCAGTTCATTGAAAGCTTTGTTCAAGCTGCAAAATTTACAAAAATGTTTAATATTTAAAATTAGTATAATATTACATAAATTCAATAAGAATAATTTATTCTTAAAGAAGTATAAGCAGTTCTTGCTCATCTTTATGCTCTTCTTTACATTAATAACATCATTGATAAAGTGAAAAATATATTGAAAAGTGCTCACTAAGAATTTGTCTTCAAAATATCTTATTAAAGATTTCATCTTTGTGATAATGCTGAAAGTATTAATCTTATTCAAATTACATCATAATACTATCTTTGACTGATTGATAACAAGATTTATCTGTATGAGATGCTGACTACGAATCTTCTGCAAGCTATGCTTGTCAGAAAAGCTGAACAATCTCATCAACAGAGCAGTAACAGCGTGATACGCGCATGTTACGCTCACATACATGAATCAAGCATTGCATTGCAATGCTCACAAACAACAAGATCACGTGATCAAATGATCATGTGATCAAACAGTGAATGAAAGCTTACGTTGAAGTGATCAGCTTTCACAATACACAGATCAAGCATTGCATCGCGATGCTTATAAACAACTTAAAGCTCATTTAGTCTGCTTAACTAAATGATCAAACAGTGAACGAAAGCTCACGTCAAAGTGATTAACTTTCACAATACACAGATTACTCATTTAGTTTAACTAACTAAATGATCAAACAGCAAACAAGAGCTCACGTTGAAGTAATCAGCTTTCATAATACACAGATTGCTCATTTAGTCTGACTAACTAGATGATCAAACAGCAAACAAAAGCTCACGTTGAAGTGATCAGCTTTTACAATACACAGATTACTCATTTAGTCTGACTAACTAAATGATCAAACAGCAAACGAAAGCTCACGTTGAAGTGATCAGCTTTCACATACACAGATTGAGCATTGCATCGCGATGCTCATAAACAACTCAAAGCTCATTTAGTCTGCTTAACTAGATGATCAAACAGCAAACAAAAGCTTACGTTGAAGTGATCAGCTTTCACAATACATTGATTGCTCATTTAGCTCGCTCAACTAGATGATCAAACAGCAAATTCAAAAGCTTACGTAAAGTGATCAGCTTTCATAATTTTAATTTGTTTATATGATTACTTGATTATATAAACATGTTGCATGCTCGTATGCGCACACTAACGATCTGACTGCTCAATGAAAAGATATACAGCAGTGATTATGACTAGATTACATGTAATTTAGCATACACACAGCGCTTCAATGCTACTATTTAGGTAAATAACATCATGTTTCATAGTTTTAAACTGCATAAGCATGTAAAACTTGAAGAAAAAAAAAGAAAAAAAAATATCTTTGACTTTATATTTTAAACAGCTTTGCATTTTTAATTATCTTTATGTCATTGAACTTGTTGCTTAAACTCATTATACTTTCAATTTCAGAAATGAATTGCATTTTCTTAAATCTTCTTGATGAATATCTTTTTCTGAAGATTCATGATTGTCAAAAAGATTATTTAACACAGCAGTTGAAGTTTCATAAAAGTTGCATGAACATTCTTTGAAAAAATTGATGATTTATCATATATGATTTCACTTAAAGCTTTGAAATTTATTCTTTTTTTTGATTGCTTGTTAATTGAGTTCTTCATCATTATTATCTTTTGTTTATCAATCTTTTTTAGCTTTAAGTCATAATGATTATTAATCATTTCAGATGCTTTACACAATTTTTATATAACTTGAAATTAATGAGAATTTATTAATGAACTTCAATCTTACAAAAAACAGAAATAATTACTTCTTTATTTGAAGAATAATGAGTTAATAAAGCATTATCTTCTTGTCATAATAAATTAACACATAAAGATTAAATCAAAGATTAAAGTCAAAGACTGAGTCAAAAATCAGATCAGAGTTAGCTTTGAGACTTTGTGACTTTGTCAAGACATCATTTAAATCACATTTGCAGTTTGAAAAGTGAACTGAATTATTAAGTTTAGCTAAAGAGACATTTGTCGCTTAAAGCGAGATAAAGTCGAAATTTTAGCTGAGCTCATCTGAATGTGATCAGATTTTATGAATAAAATCTGCAATCATTTCATATGTCGTTGAACTGAATCTGCGTTTGTTCATATGTCATTGAACTGAATCGCGCTTTCGTCACTTTCATCACTTTCATCGCTTTCATTGCTTTCGTTTCTTTCGTTGCATTCAGCCTACTACTTGTTTATCTACTCGCTCATCTACTCGCTTATTTACTCGCTCATCTACTCGTCTATCTACTCGCTCATCTACTCTTCACTCTACTCGCCTAGCTACTCGCTCACCTACTCATTACTTTACTCGCTCATCTACTCTTCATTCTACTCGCCTAGCTACTCGCTCATTTACTCATCATTCTACTCGCTCATCTACTCTTCACTTTACTCGTCTAGCTACTCGCTCATCTACTCATCACTTTACTCGCTCATCTACTCTTCATTCTACTCGCCTATTTACTCACTCATCTACTCGTCATTCTACTTTCTATCGAACTTTCTACCAAATGCTCTATTAAACGCTCTATCAAATGCGTCAATCAAGCGCACAAAACACATCAAACAGTGCTTCAAACAATGCTTTCTATATAACTTTCTACCTACGCTGATGCTAGAGAGTTCAAAGTTTTCACCTTCTTTTTTCCTTCATAGTTTATACTTTCTAGAACAACAACAATCAAAATATCAACATGTTCAGCTATCAACTCAGCTATCAACTCAGCTATCTACTCATTCGTCTAGTAGTCAGTCTATCGCTTTGAAACATGCTTCAAAAAACGCGTTGATTGAGCGCATAACATGAGTCAAACAGTGCTTCAAACAATGCTTTCTACTGAGCTTTTCACTGATCTTTCTACTGATCTTTTGACCGACCTTTCTATTGATCTTTCTACTAGTGAGCTTTCTACTGACCTTTCAATCGAGTCATCTAGTGAGCTTTCTACTGATTTTTTGATCAAGTTATCTAGTGAGCTTTCTACTGATCTTTTGATTGAGTCATTTACTGATCTTTTTACTACATGACTTTCTACATGACTCTCTACATAACTTTCTTCATGACTCTCTACATGACTTTTCACCAAGCTTCAAATTGCTTTGCAATCAAGAATCAAATTTGTTTTCTATCAAGCTTTAAACACGACTTTATCAATCATTCTACATGACTTTCTACCTCTCTAGTTTACTCATTAACTTTCTCATTAACTTTCTCATTGACTTTCTTGACGCATATATTAAATAGTTATTATTTAGATAGTCAAATCAACCATTAATTATTCAACGTTGCAACTACGTATCAATGCTACAAATGTTAAAATAGTCGTGTTTATTGAATTAAACGATAAAGACGCATACTGCGCTCATGAGAATGCTAGAAATGCTAGAAATGTTGAAGATATTGATGCTTTTATGAATATGCATCAGCTAAAAGTGACGCAAATCTGAGACATGAGATTAAACGAATATTTGAAATATTGATCGCTAAAAGCACTAAAATCTGTCTCTGTCACTCTTTACAAATTGCAGATGCACGTCATATCTTCAACTTAATATATCATAAATTATGTCATGTTTAACTTAACAATGCTTGATAAACTCTTTATAGTTGATCAATTTTCTCAAGTTATTGAAAGCTTCTTAATAATTAACTTTATCATAATATATATTTATTCTGTGCTCACTTAGAATATCACATTGTCATATCATTCTTATAAACTTCATTTATTCATTTAGTAAACTCAATTATTACAGTTTTAATTATTTCAAACTAAAACAATCACAACGCATGCATCACAAATTTTGAAAAAAAGCATTACAAACAAGACAGAGTGAATCTAGATTTTTTTTTTATTTCTTCATTAAGTGCATGCAATCTATGACTATGATACTGTCTAGACGCTGTGCATATGTTAAATTACATGTATCTTGATCAAAGTTGCTGCTTTATATCTTCTCATTGATCAATCACATTGATAGTTTATGCAAACAAGCACTTTGAGTGAATCTAGAAGATGATTGAATGATGATGAATTGCATGAATTGCAACAGTGCTGATTTGAAGATGATTGCAAGCAATGTTGATTCATTATAAGAAAACAGAAATGCAAAGTTGAAATGCTTATGTAATGATGAAAAGAACGTTGCTAACATTATTGATCTACTAATAAAGATATCAATGTTAGAGAAAAAGAAGAGTAAAAATCATTCATGAAAAGAGATAGCATTAAAGCTGATTCAATGTCTTCAACTCAACTCAGAAGAAAAACATCACATGAATCAGAATGTATTCATCGCGAAGAATATATAGAAATTAAAGACATCAGTTTAACTGCTTAACAAGCAGTTGCATACACAGAAAAGCACACGTCTTTCAACGAAAATCACGTCATGAGTGAACGTGATAAAAGAAGAAATAGTGATGAGAAAGTAACATTTCAGAGATGATCTGTCGTTGCTTTGCAAGAAATGAGAAGTCATGATTAAAATAATGAACAAAAGAGAAATAAAAAAGATACAGAAGAAGTTAATTGAGCAAATTCTACAAAGAATCGCAAGCATGTTGATAAATCAAAGAAATCTAATCATGTCACTTCGCAAGCTGAGTAGCGATGACATTTTTCTTCATGCAGTTAACTCAGATGCTTAAGCAAATTTGAAAAAGACTCAAACATGAGCAAAAGAAATCACGAGTTCAACACACGTAGCACGTTGAATCTTTGTAATGCTGACACATTAAATACACACTACAATAAACATAAACAATCAGAAAAAGATCATTGAAAGATTAATAAAAGATAACGCAAGACTTCATAAAGATCTGAAAGTTCTAAGAATAGTCTGACTTAAGAAGATAGCAAAGAGTGAAAAGACTCATTTATTGCTCATTGTAAAGATCATGATTGAAGCAATGACAAATTGACTAATGAACGTGAGCATGCTGAACTTGTATCAAGAATGTGCATGCAAGCTATTTGAAAAAAACTGTCACATCACACAGTGCTTCAGATGTCACAAATTTGATCACATGACTAAGTTCTGCAGAAAGAATCAGCGCTGCAAAAAGTGTGCAGACAAGCATTATATTAAAAAGTGCGTGATGTCTTCAAATAAAAGATGTTGCATCAACTGCAACGAAAATCACGAACTCTGAAGATGCATTTGTCTCAAGTGATGACAGCAAATGAAACAAGCATTCAAAATCTATAGAAACAGATTATTCAGATATTCTAAAATGTCTAAATATAATTGCGCACTCTTCTCGCTGTTTCTAAACTCTTTAAATTCAATGAACTCTTCAGATTCAATGAATTCTTTTAATTCAATGAATCTCTTGAACTTAGTAACAATCATGTTGAAAACATACAGTTGAATCGCTGACAAATTAACTTGACAGATAATAGAGATCAAAAAGAGATGAGTTGATCTTTTCTCTTGCATGAATAGCAACTCAGATGAGATGACATCTGAGCAGATTCAGAAACATTTAATCAGAAAGCAAGAAAGATTCTTGATGATCAAAAGCATATAAAAAGTCTTCTCATTGCAGAGTCAATAACAGTTATGAATAACTTTATGACAAAACAATCTTTTCTACAAATTCTACAATACAACATCAGAAAGTCATTAAAAATTCAAGAATCATTTCTAATTAATAAAGAAGTTCGCGAATTTGACATAGTAACTATACAGAAGCAAGATCACAACAACAATGATTCACAGTCATTTAACTCAGCACACAACTTCTTTCATCTAGTGAAAAACTCGTCATCTCAATCAAGAACATGCATATACATTAATAAACATTTAAGACTCAATCAATGAGTAGTAGAAACAACTGAGTCAAACATTTGCTCAATCAGAATATTAACTTGCAACGCAAACAATGAAATGCAGACGCTAAGACTTCTAAACGTTTACAATTTATGTTTACTGTTTACTACATTTACAGAGAGATCTTTAATCATTTCTTGTTTGAATGAACTACTCAAGAATGACTGTGAACAACTGATTGTAGAAGATTTCAATTTACATCATTCTCATTGAGAGAAATGAAGATGCTTCACTCGTTATACAATGACTGATACTTTACTAAACATCATTACAAACGCAAGACTGAAATTATTGCTGAAATCAGACATTATTACTTGCAAAGCTTACAATCAATTTACAATGATTGATCTAGTCTTTAGCAGCGAGAAAATACAGTTCATGACACGCAAGTGCAAGATATGAATTGATTTACATCAGAGATTGAATCATCTTTCAATCATCACAGAGCTATGTTTACAAACAATCTTAGTGCAACTCTCAACTTAATGACTTTGAAAGAAAATGAATACAGAAGCATTGAGTGCTTATTTGCAAATACATTTATCTTTGAATTGTTCTTTAGATAACAAGACTATGATGAATGACAAAGTGTGCAAAATTATCAAAGTGTTACAAAAGATCATCGAGAAATTTACTCTTTTGACAAAGTCATCAAATTGAGTAAGAGACTTTTGAAATCAAAGCTGCTTTGAAGTAGTAATGAAATCAAGATGACTGCAAATCATATGAAAAATGCAAGATACATTAAAGGCATGAAATGAATATTTGAAGCACAACAATTATAAAAACAAGATCATTTGATAAACAAAATACACACACTTCAGATCACAAATGCATGAGTTGAGCGAAGCACTTAAATCAATATGATGCTTTGCAAAATGAGCTAGAATCGAAAGTCAGATATCTAAAAAGCTTTCTCAGTTTTTGTTACTGAAGTGAAGTGACATTGATTATATGACAATGACGTTTAAGAAAAAAATTGAGATACTGCGAGAAAAGTTCTTTCTCTTATCTTCTCAAGTGAATGTCAATGACATCGCAGAGTCATTTATATCTCTGACAGTCTCATTCAATTCACGCATCACAAAAGATGAAGTGAAGCAGACAATCAGATGAGTAAAAGCAGACAAAGCATCAGACACTTCAGATATTTTAAACAGAGTGCTTTAAGTGAATTTCACAGAACTGATCTCAGTACTGATGAGTTTATTCAACGCATGCATAATACACAAGTATCATTCAAAGCAGTTCAAAAAGACTCAGACAATAGTACTATGCAAATCAAAGAAAAGTGACTATATTGATTCAAAAACATATCGACTCATTGCTTTGCTCAATATCATGAGCAAAGCACTGAAGTCAATCATGATCAAAAGACTAAGTGACATAGTCAAGACTCATCATATGCTATCAAATGCTTAAATGAAAGCAAAATGCAAGCAATTCATGATCTTGACGTTAGATCTATTGATAAATCAAGTTCACACAGTGTAAAACTGTGAAATAAAATATATGATCTTCATGCTAAGCTTAGACATCATTGAAGCGTTTAATCAAGTCTCACATGTCAGACTTTTGCATATGCTGAAAATAAAAAAAATGTCAAGTTACATAATTGAATGAACATGCAGCTTTCTAAAAAATCGAGAGATATCACTAATATTCAATGAACAAATGAGCGACATGCGTAAGATAAATGCAGACATATCACAAAGATTTCTCATTTTATCAATTCTCTTTCTATTCTTCAACGCAAGTTTAATTGAAAAATGCGAAGCATTGAAAATTAAAATCGAAGTGCTTGACTTCATAAATGATATTAACATTCTAGTCTACGACAGATTCACTGATTTTTTTTGTATTTCTTCATTAAGTGCATGCAGTCTATGACTATGACACTGTCTAGACGCTGTATGTATGCTAAGTTACATGTAATCTGGTCAAAGTCGCTGCTTTATATCTTCTTATTGATTAATCACATTGATAGTTTGTGCATACAAACACTCTCGCTCAATTCTCGCTACAGATTCACAGAAGAAATCTGCAAAATACTGAGCAAAGTACACAATGTCTGTGCGAAATGAGCTTGCACTCATGACACAACGTTTGCATCAGAAAAGTATGAGCTTATGCATTTCACTAGAAAATCGAAGAGATTCAACATGATGATTAGCATATAAATAGAAAACTCAGTTATCAAATTGAAATTAGATGTATGAGTTTTAAAGATGCAACTGAACATGAAACTGCAATGAGATGCGTATCTTTGACAAATAAAGATGAATCACGTCATAAGAATATTGACACTTAGTCATTTTGAAGTCTTCACATAAGAAGCTATCTTCACAAAAGTGAGACAAGTATACTCAGCAGTAGTAAGATCAGAAATTGCATTCAAAGCATCAGTCTGACATCAGCGTGACAAGAAAAATAAACTGTTGAGCAAAGAATGCAGACTAGAAACACTTTAGAATCAGACTCTGCATCATGTAGCAGAAGTGTTCAAAAGAGTAAGCATCAAAACTTTAAAGACAGAAACATACATAAGTTTGCTACATGTTCATTTGAACATGCTACAGAATAAGATCACGCTACGCAGTCAAGTCAATGATCAAACGCAAGAGATCAGATAAGCATGCAAACTAATACATGTTTATTTGACGAGAGTTAATCGCGTCATTTCTCGCTTACTCATCATCAAGAAAGTAATGCTTTTGAACATTTTAATTCAAGAAGACACAAGAATATAAATGAGATGCAAACAATTATCTCTTTCTGCAACAGCTTCAATAAGTGATAGCATTGCAATAGCGCAGTATCATAAGAATCAATGAGATCAAAGATGAAAAAACTACAGAAAATGCATTGCAAATATTAATGTCATTTCGACACAAAGATTGCATTTATTTAACAAGATAATGAAAATGCGTGATGATTTTCAGAAAGCAGAAAGCATTCTTGCAACTTACATCAAAACTGAATGCATAGATCTGAATGCTTATCTGCACTTTAGAAACGTTTCAGACATGATTTTTTTTTTCTTCATTAAGTGCATGCAGTCTATGACTATGATACTATCTAAACGCTGTGTATATATTAAATTACATGTAATCTAGTCATAATCACTGCTGTATATCTTTTCATTGAACAGTCACATTAATAGAGTGTGCATACGAGCGTGTGAACTGTTTATATGATCAAGTGATCACATAAACAACTCAAAATTGTGAAAGCTGATCACTTTGACGTAAGCTTTCAACTTGTCTATATGATCATCAAGCTAAGTGAGCTAGATGAGCTTTGATTTATGTAGAGAAAAGTTGATCACTTCGACGTGAGCTTTTAAGTTCGCTGTATAATCATTCAGCTGAATGAACTAGATAAGTTTTGATTTATGTATTTGCGACGCATGTAAATCGATCAGAAAATTGAAATCGATCGATTTACTGCGTCACACAGATGTGTATGTGCGCAAAAGCTGAGTTGTGCCTTTGCAATGACTGTGTGATTGTCGTATATTAGTTGCAGCGCATGCGCAAAGACGTTGCTGTCGTTCTGTGTATATGAGCAAAGACTGTGTCATGTCTTCGCAGTGTATGTGATTGCGATGCATGTAAATCGACCTGATAATGCAAGTTTCAGACATGAATAGCTTGCAATGCAACTGCGAATGAAGTCATTAAACGACAAAGCATGTATTCATGCATTGCTCGAACTGATTGCATCTGCGATCAAGAATGTTACAAGATGCTGACTTTTTAAACTATTGAATAATCGTTGTCATCACGAAGAGTTTCAGTGCAGTAGCAAAAATGATGATGAAAACAAAGCTCTTGAAGTAATTTAAAGTGACTAGAACATTCATTCTCTAATGTGCAATTAACGCGAACAAATTTAATACATAGTCTCAAAACTTACTGTTTCAACTGCGTGAAGCAATCATATAAACTGCGAGTGATTTTCTACCTCAAAGAGTTTTGTTCACTCGATACAAATAGCATAAAGTCTCTCATGAGTCGATTTAATCGACGTCACAAGAATGTATGAATTTATTATTATTATTATTATTTTAAACTTTTCTTAGAAATAATAATTCAATATTCAAGCATGATAACAGTAATGCAATTGTAATAAAGTAAAATGATGATGTTTTAATGTTGCAAAACATTATATCAGAAAATGAACATTACATAATAAAATCAGAAAGTAAAGAAGTAAAAAATGAATTCTTTCTTGATATTAATAAACAACTGACTTAAGTAATGCTTTAATGCAATGAACTGCAAAAGAAACAGAAGTTAGCAGCTATTCAATCAAAGATTGAAACTCTGCAAGTCATCAAAATGATGAAGAAAAGTCATTCAACTTTTATTTGAACTTTTATTGAAAACTTGAATGATTTATGCATCATCATCTTCATAATGTCAATGATGATGAAATAAAGTCATCATAAAGTTATTTTGCAAAAGCAAAGACTCTCAATGTTCTTGAAGAAGTATCATGATAAAATTATAAAAAAACATAAAGAATGAATTCATGATATTAAAATCTCATTTTAAAATATCTCTTGACATTTGATTTGATTTGATTTGATTTGAATTTATACATTCTTGTGACATTAATTTAGACTCGACTTATGAGAGAAACTATGCTATGTATATTAAATGAACAAAACTCTCTGAGAAAGAAAATCGCTTGTCGACTACATAATGACTTCACGTCATCGAAACAATAAAATTGACACTGTGTTTTTTTTTCTTTTCTTCATTAAGTGCATGCAGTCTATGACTATGACACTATTTAGACGCTGTGTGTATGCTAAATTACATGTAATCTAGTCAAAATCGCTGCAGTATATCTTTTCATTGAGCAGTCAGATTGTTAGAATGCACATACGAGCGTGTGAGCTGTCTATATAATCAAGTGATCATATAGACAACTCAAGATTGTGAAAGCTGATCACTTCAACGTAAGCTTTCAACTTGTCTGTATGATCATCAAGTCAAGCGAGCTAGATGAGCTTTAATCTATGTAGATGAAAGCTGATCACTTCGATGTAAGCTTTCAAGTTCACTGTATGATCATTTAGCTGAATGAACTAAATGAGTTTTGATTTATGTATTTGCGTCGCATGTAAATCGATCAGAAAATCGAAAAATTGATTGATTTACTGCATTGCACAGATGTGTATGTGCGCAAAAGCTGAGTCGTGTCTTTGTAATGACTGTGTGAATGTCGTATATTAGTTGCAGCGTGTGCGCAAAGATGTTGCTGTCATTCTGTGTATATGAGCAAAGACTGTGTCATGTTTTTGCAGTGTATGTGCTTGCGATGCATGTAAATTGATCAGAAAATCGAAATTGATTGATTTACTGCATTGCACAGATGTGTATGTGCGCAAAAGCTGAGTCGTGTCTTCGCAGTATGTATGTGTGTGATGTATATGAGTTGCAGCATATGCGCAAAGACGTTGCTGTTGTTCTGTATATATAAGCAAAGATTGTGTCATGTCTTTGCAGTGTATATGCTTGCAATGCATGTACATCGATCTGATAAAGCGAAAAATCGATTAATTTACTGCATCACATGAGTATGTAGATGCACAAAAGCTGAGTTGTGCCTTTGCAATGTATGTGTGTGTGATGTATATGAGTTGCAGCGTATGCGCAAAGACGTTGCTGTTGTTCTGTGTATATGAGCAAAGACTGTGTTGTGTCTTTGCAATGTATATGATTGCAATGCATGTACATTAATCTGATAAAGCGAAAAATCGATTGATTTACTGCATTATGCAAGCGTGTAGATGTGCAAAAGTTGAATCATATCTTTGCAATGTATGTGTATGTGATGTATATGAGTTGCAGCATGTGCGCAAAGACGTTGCTGTCGTTCTGTGTATATAAGCAAAGACTGTGTCATGTCTTTGCAGTGTATGTGATTGCGATGCATGTACATCAATCTGATAAAGCGAAAAATCGATCAATTTACTGCATCATGCAGACATGTAAATGCACAAAAGCTGAGTCGTGCCTTTGCAGTATATATGTGTATGTTGTATATGAGTTCAACATGTGAATAAAGCGCTGTTACTGCTCTGTGAGTGATGACGTTGCATGTAAGTCAATCTGAAAATGCAACAAATTGATTGATTTACTGCATCATGTCTGTCTGTATATGCGCAAAAGCTGAGTCGTGTTTTCGCAGTATATGTGTGTATGTTGTATATGAGTTCAACATGTGAATAAAGCGCTGTTACTGCTCTGTATGTGATTGCGCTGCGTGTAAATCGATCTGAAAATGCGAAAAATCGATCGATTTACTGCATCACATCTGTTTATATGTGCGCAAAAGCTGAGTCATGCCTTCGCAGTATATGTGTATATGTTGTATATGAGTTGCAACATGTATGCTGCTGTCATTCTATGTATATGCAAGCTTCAACGCGCTGATGATTACGTTGTTATTGCTTCGCTTTTTAACTGTGTGTAAGCTCAATGTGTAAGTAAAGCGCTGTTACTGCTTTGTTAATGTTGATGAGATTGTTCAGCTCTTCTGACAAGCATAGCTTGCAGAAGATTTATAGTCAGCATTTCATACAGGTAAATCTCGTTGTTGATTTGACACTGTGTTATCAATAATGAATCTATAGCTTCTATTCAGCGCGTAATGCTTAAGTAAACTCTTATGAGTGTCTGTGCTGTTTATTGTAACACATCGTCTTTGCTTTGCTCTTCATTAATGATATTTTATACAACGATATTTCGATTTGATTTTTGATTTGAAGACGAAAGACGTTTCTTTGCATTCATGATGCTCATGATTGTAACGCAAAAACTGTGTTCTCTTGCTTAATGATTATCATTCATTGAGCAGAGAAATATGTGATGAAAGAAAGATGTGCATGATGAGAAGATAAAGTGTGATTATATTGAATAACTTTTTTCTTCTCTTGATTTGACTTATCGTTGTATGCAAAAGTCTGATTCAGTTTTCGAGTTTTAGCGAATTTGACGGGAAAAACTCACAAATCAGCCTCAAATTTGGTGCAAATAGAGCAAATACCTAGATATCATTCTCACACTCTCAAAACATTTCAAAGCTTCATTTTTGAAGTTATACAAATCTCAGTCTCACACGAGAGCAATTCTAAATCCTACCTACCATGTCTCAAGCTCTTACTCAGAACCTTAAAGACGAGATTCAATTTCACCTAGCTTGTGATGATAGCACAACGTTCATACACAAAGTCACTCATGTCATCAGGCAGCAGATCAATCGTATGCGTAAAAAACATCTTTATTTCAGCAATGTGACGTCTGCGCTTGATACAATTGATAGATCAAAGATTCTGAGTGAGTATCATGCTCAGAAGCTTCTTGACTTTCTCAGTCAACAACTTATCATTTATCAGAATGACATGATCTGATTTCTGTACGACGAGTTTGACATTGTCATCAGTCAAAGCACGATCAGCAGACTGCTCAAACAAGCTAGATACAGCAGAAAGATTGCTCAAAGAGTCATTGCTGAGCGCAATGAGAAGCTTCGCAGCAAATGAGAACGACGACTTATGAGCTGAACATCTGATCAGCTAGTCTTTCTCGATGAAAGCGCTGCTTGTGAGCAAACAGATAAACTCAACTTTCTTCTCTTCTCTACTCTTTCTAGTCATGCTAATGCTTGTTTATTAGCTGATTGAAAGTATGACTGAGTCTCGATTGATTTATCTCTGCACGTCATTCAAAGTCTAAAACGATTGAAAAGATGAAGCATTTTGCCAGCGTTTTTCATTGATGAATACATTGCATGAGAGATGCATCACAACTTCATAACAAAAAAAATCTTTCTGAACTTCATGCAATCACAGATGCTTTCTATATGCAATTCTGAAGAGGTAGAATCGCGTTCAGTGATGATCATGAATAATGCTAAAATTCATCAATCAGCAGAGTTCAATGAGCTATGTGAAAGCTTTAAGATGCATCTTGTCAAATTGTCATTCTACTCGTCTGACTATAACCTCATAGAAAGCTCGTTTTCAGTGTTGAAAGCTTGAATTAAAAGAAATGATCAGCTTGTTCGATGATATGACGAATTTAACGAGAAATTCGATGAATTTCTAAGAGTAGCAGTCAGGTCACAAAGAAAGTGAGTTGATGATTCTGAAGCACTTTTTCGTCTGACTGACATAGTTCATATATTCAAATAATATCTAGATATAGATAGACTCATCATAGTCAAGCTCATCATGCTTCTTCGCTATCTTTGAATAATCATCTAAAGTCTTCTTCATCTTCTTCATCTTCTTCATCTTCTTCATCTTCTTCATCTTCTTCAAACTTTCATCTTCGATCAATATTTGCAAGACTAAGATCTTGACTTGAGACTTTAGAGCAGATCTTCAAGCTTGAAAATTATATAAATGACTTCATGTTTGCATTGTCAAAGTACAAGCTTGCTGAGCTGATGTAGAAGATGTAGAACGTGCTGTCAATGTATCTTTAGTCGTTGATTCAAATGACAATTTGTCATCTGAATCAGAATCTCTAAAGTGAGCATACTTGCTGACATCACGAGTCAGCTGTATATCAATGTCAGCAGATATGTTTAAACTCTTTCAATGACTTTCATCGCGCTCTTTTCAGCTTTGTATTGTTTGTAGATCGTAATATCGAGCATTTAGCTCATCAAAGACATGTCAAAAAGAACGTGCTTAAGTGTTACTAACTCTGAAAACATGTCAGAAGATATAATCATGAAGATCATCGCTCTGAACAGAACTGCTAAAATGAACAGACAATGTATGTTGATGTCAATCAAGCATAGAAGAAGTCTCAGTCTTCTCAAGCATCTTCAGCTTATTGCAACTATTCATCTGCTTTTGTTGATTCTTTCTCTTTTGCCTAATTCTTTGCTCTTCAATCTTTCTTTCTTCTTTAGCTGTTGCTTTTTGTATCATTTGCAGCATCAATACGTCTGCTATGCTGATTGATTCATCAATAATCTGCGATGACTGTATAAAAGTAAACGACGATGTAACAACTGAAGAAGATGCTGAGAAAGAATTAACACGCTTGACTTGAGATCTCGCTGTCATCAGAACTTCAATCAGCGTTCTTGAAGATTTAGTAAGTGACGCAGACTCATTGTTTCTACTGATTGCTTCTGATCAGCATATTATATGATCAGCAGTTAGTCGATGATGAACGTCTGACTCGTTAATTCAGCAGTACTTTCTCTTATTGTGACAGTTTTCTTTGCAAATTCAACTCATCTGAAGAACTTTCGTCTTTTCTACAATGTCTGCACGAAGTTGATCATGCTCATTGACTTTCTTCTTCAGCTTCGCTGTTTGAGTGAGTAATATCTTCGTCGCTGAAAGCTCAGCTACAAGCGCTGAAGATGTGATATCAGTCTTATCACGATCGAAGATGAGTTTTAGATTAATGCTTACATTCTTTTTGTCTGCTGAGTACTTCTGTTGAACATTCAAAGCTACTTTCTTCCAAAAATCGTGCAGTGTCAGAATCATTCGCTCATTCTTCTTTATTAAATATCAGACGATGATGACTTTTATAAATACTAGCACACACTCTAGATTGATGAAATCAACATGCTCAGAGCATTTATGCATCTGCTCTTGATGCAGATCTTGAAGATTGACGTCGTTCTCATCATTTATAGTAATTTGCAAGACATCACTGATGATGAGAGTGACTTCATACTTGACTGTCATGTTCAT
>JAABUK010004550.1_pt1 | contig 22386 bp, 22 predicted proteins | sample 5559141 | NCBI WGS metagenome assembly JAABUK01 (sample SAMN10711869, study PRJNA513367) | rock metagenome | isolation source: Antarctica rocks | place: Antarctica: Victoria Land, Pudding Butte nord | collected 2016-01-03
CGCGAGAGGACGAGGACTTACGGGAGAGATGGGGGTATGAGAGGGTTGAGGTTGCGAGGAGGAGGGTGAGGAGGAGGCTTTGTGGGCGCATTGTTGAGACTTAGTGCCTGAGGGTATTGGGCGGATGGATGGTTTGACGGGGGAATCTGAAGCGTGGTTCAGAGTGGACGAAAGGTGTAGAGAGCAGTTGGTGATAATTGAGAAGAGGCTGGGTGGTACGGATATATGTTGCTCGGCCAAGTGGGAACGGGCTTGGTGTGTGTTCCCGTCGTCTCGATCGGTTGGCTGAAACAATGCCCGTGTCGAATTAGGACCCCACCATCACAGAACAATCCTTTCATCTATTTCCGTACCCGGACGTCCGTTCGCTCGAGGTACGTGCATCCGAGAAGCATATGCAGTGAGATGTTATGCAGCCGAAATATAGCATACGTTCGCAAAGACATGAGAAACAGCATTTCTGATTCAGCTCATTTCGCCATACTGCTCGATACTGGTGAAATCGACTTATCCGCTCATAGATACAGGCAGCCTTGCATCACTAGAATGCATAACAATTTGTAATTACTGAACCCTCCAGAGGCCGAAGAAGAGTATTTTGCAAGTCCATGAAGCGTTGGGAAAACATTATATTTGATGCCGCATGATTTCGCAGCGACAGCCTTGTGATATGCAGCCTTTCTTCTGCATTAAATCTGTTCGTCATCGACGAGAGTATCGACGACAGTAAGTCTCTCCTTCCCGCCTCCAAAGAAGCAAGCGATCTTCCCCGAGCATCCTCGGGCGCTAATGTTCGGCACAATTGAAGATACTGTGATTGAATCGTCAGTGTGGCGTAAGAAAGCGACGCAGAGAAAATCCTGCTTACATGATGCTGAGACTGGAAAGGAGAATGCGGGAGACGCGAGGAGGAGGACGGAGAGCACGACTGTGGTGGGGCGCATGTTTGTCGAATGGTGCTTGGTGAGTATTGCGACGATAGATGTGACGGTGGAGCGCGGATTGAATACTGGATTGAGTTGCAAAGATGCGAGGAGTAAAAGCTGGTTGGTGCGGATATATATGCGCAACGAAAGCGATCGAGCCCGTTAGGGGAAGGCCTGAATATAGCATTGGGGTCTGTCAATCTAGGAGGGTCCTGTACACTGGAATTGCACCATGGCACGCTGAATGTGGCGTAGTCAGGCACATCAGCGAACCAGGCCAATGCTGAAACACCCGTACATGGGGAATGTCACTGATGCTTTGACCGGTAGCACTAGTCTCCTATCTTTCCATGTTTAGCTTGGGGACGGTGCGGCAATCTGGCGAGTTAGGAGGGGCCTAGCAAAATTTCCGGAACTCATGCTTGGTGGCGTTGTTGGGTGATCAGGGTACCATATGCGCTATCTCGTTATATGTGCGGCAATAACCTTGCATGGTTCACTATAACATTGCGGCACGTGTGCGGCGAATTTCCCCATGTTCGGATCGAACAACACTCGGGAGATCTGCAGGACGGGCTAGGTCTCTGAGGCTGGAGTGCATGTTCTGATTCTTCTGGGCTATAGCCAATAGGTAACAGCCCATCTCTATCAGTTGGCCAGCATGCATGAAGGAGGCGTCTCTGGCCAGTGGGTCGAGTTGAACATTGCCGTGGATACCCGAGGATAGCGACGCTCGACCACAATGGTGTGTCCAATATCTCATTCGAAGCCTGTGAAGGCTGTGGAGCCATTGACGTTGATGCACACCAACTTGTTAACCTGGTTCGGACCCCACGCTGAAGCCAAGTTTCAGCCTGCAATCATGCATCGAAGGGGCAGTTCGGTGTTGAAGCTGCGTGCAATTCTCGAACCCTGCACGGCCAATTCTTTGGTCGTGAAACAGAGTGAGGGGCAGATACTCCTCCCGTCTCTCTCCATACTTCTAGAAGATGCACAACTTTAATAAGATGTTGAAGGAGGTGTGGTCAGTGATGCCAAGATGTCGCCGCAGGATCTGCGCGTTTGCTTGGAGCGGCTGTCGCTTATACGACTAGCGTGACACTAGAAGGGTTCACCTAGTAACCGTCCACACCTAGTAACCGTCCAGCCTTATAGGGTTAGTACCCTATAGCTCTAGGGCGCATACCTGGAAATCCAGTCCATGATACCTTTCTTATGCTATAAATCATCCTATTCGTTCATTATATCTACTATACTTCCAGAGCCTCTTCCTCCTTCATGGGAGGCTAAATTATCTAGGGAGGATCGCATAGAGCTAGCTTATACAGCCTAGTTAGAGGCCGGCGGCACAGGTAATTAGATTTTATCCATAACAAAGGCAGTAAAATAGTATAGAATACCAAAAAGCACACTAGTCGACCGAATTAATAGTAGTCAATTAAATTCGGTAGCCTATAAGGATTAATAACGACTTAGTTCTAGAGAAGAAGTAGCTCTTTTAGCCTAGGTTCTCCGTCTCTAAGTATAGGGTTAGCTAGTAAGGGTATAGCAAGTACGATCTATAGCGAACGAAATCCTTCTTATAAAGGATGATAAGAAGCCTATTAGACCTAATTAGCCTCAAAAATTCATGACCTAGTACCTAGAGGTAAAGATAGCCTACATCCCGCTATTAAACAAGGAACGAGCTATAGCTTAAAATCCCGAAATCCTATTAGACTAGTTTAACCTCTATCTATAAACTAAAATAACGTATAAAGTAAACGAAAGAGATATCTATAATATAGATGAAAAGGGCTTTATATAGGGGATTATCACTAAGTATAAAGTTATAGTCTCTAAGTATAATAAAAAGAAAGCCTATATAATATAATATAGGAACCGTGAATAGGTCTCGCTTATTAAATGTATATTAATGGATGGAAGATATTTACCCCTATAGATTATTTTCAAAGGTAAATTAATCTAAAAAGCTTGGAAGGAAGCTCTAAAATCAGGCGAAATTACTATTAGTAAGAATGGCTAGACCGATAATTCTATTAATTACGAATGGCTTCAGAAAGGTTTCGGTTAAGAGATAAAATCCTGTTAGAAAGGCGAGTATAGAATGCTATTAGTTAATAGCTACGCTTCTTATATCACGACTGCAGCAATTCAGTACTACGTAGACTATAAGATCATTCTTCTATGCCTACCGCTACATATAACACATCTGCTCCAGCCATTAGATATCGGTATTTTCTCGCCCTTAGCGACTGCCTATAAGTCTCACGTCCAGCGAATTACACGCCTAGGAGGTAGCTACCACATCGACAAAGTCGACTTTCTGAAAATCTATTAATTAGCCCGATACGAGGCGATAACACCAATAAATATAAAGAAAGCATGGGCCGCATCAAGACTTTTACCATTTAGTCCAGAATTAGTCCTCCAGTAATTTTCTACGACTCAGGCCTTATAATAGTATAATATTGAGATCCGTCCTACTATACCTCCTGAAGCTATAATTACCTCCACTGGCCCTGACGGTAACTTCTACGTCGCCTTGACGCCAGCTAACACTTTACAGATACAGCAGATTCTACAGTATATAACTAAGGGCGCATGCTATACTTAACGACCCGATCTCAATTAAGTACTTTAGAAAGTAGGTAAAGCGGCTATCCGAGTAATAGCGGAGTCTATAATCTAGGGTATCACTAACTCTAAACTTATAGAACTTAACCAACGTAAATAATAGAAGTCTACTCGCTTAAAGGATAACTACGGGGCTGCTAGGTTTATAAATTAAGCCGTTATTTAGGAACGATAGGCTAATCAGGCTACTAAGGAATAGAAAACCGCTATTACCTCCCTTATAAGACTCGGTCTTGATATCCTCGCACCAAAACTACGTCCCACTCCAAGAAAGAGATAATTACCTGCCCTGATCAGGACGGCGATAGACACTCCTATCGCATCGCTTATAGCTACCTCCGCGACAGCTATACCAAGCAGAACAGCAGCCCGTCCCATCGCGACACAAGTAACACCAAGTAAGAGGGTCCGTGCAGCAGTAAAGCGACCTAAAAAGCTCATTGTTAGGCTACCAATCAGGGTAACTACGGCGGAGTTGGAACAGGGGCGACGTGGGCAAATCCAGCAGGAAGGAGGTCACGTGACCGGAGCAGTCAGCCAATCAGGAAGAGCCATACGTCAAAGACGAGGTCGTAAATTATGACGTAGATACCTCAGAAACAGTCTGATTATCGATTTATAGCATGAAATCCACGTCATGGATTGGATTTACAGATTTTGGCCCTAAATTTTAGGGTACCAACCCTATAAGGCTGGACGGTTACTAGGTGTGGACGGTTACTAGGTGAACCCTTCTAGTGCATGTGTCACGTTTCAAGTGTAAAGTAAAGTACATCAACCTTCTTGTCTGTTTCACTACTTCTCTAGCGTATCGACCACCACCGGGTGAGATTGGGGAAGTACTGTTGCTTGAGTGGCATGTGACGCTAGCACCGAGCGCTGTCCAAGTCACATTTATCGAGGCTCAAGTAATGCAGATCCCAAAGAGGTTGCCCTTTGAGGCTGCTGGTCCATGGGGCCAATCAGCTATGTTTCACAACAATACGGCTGGGAGAGAGTGGGACCCCAAAGAACTGCGTAGCAGGGACACGGCACCAATGGTGTGGCAGCTTCTGCTAGCTCGTAAGGTGCACAAATCGCTCGAGCACTTTCCTCTTCATTAGGGGCTAGCTCAGTGGCTTGCTACTAGAAAGACAAATGGGTGACCATCATGCAGCGCTCACCATTCATCCCCCTGCCATCAGTTGCTGTTACTGACGCTGAGCGTTGAGGATGCCAACAGCTTCTCCTTCTACCCAACCATCGTGCCTTTTGTCTTTCTCAAAGTATTGGTGAACCATCTCCCACATTAAAGGTGACTGCCTTCAACTTGCTCCGCTGTAGCCGCAAATCTCCCATTTGTTGCAAACAATCCGCATCCGCAGAGCCTCGGCATTCCACCTCTCACTATGGCAATGGGTGAGACTCCGGGGAAGATGTACGCCATGGCGGTCATCTTCTCCATGTTGGCCATCATCGCCGTCGCACTCCGCTTCTATGCCAGATACCTGAAGAGAGCTGGCTACTGGTGGGATGAATACATGATCGTGCCAGCGCTTGTATGTTCCAGTCCCGCTGACACTCTTATCGATTCCTTGCGCTGATAATTACATAGCTATTTACTCTTCTCACTGCGATTGGCATGATCGTCGGAGCTGCCGACGGCGATCTGGGACGACATACAGCAATAGATTCGAACGATTATCCTATCGTGACTAATGGTACAATAGTCCTTGAGAAGGTACGCTTTACACCAACAAACAAACAAGCCGGTACTGAGATGCGACCACATAGGTCATCTTTGCAGTGCAGCTTACGCAGACACTGACTTTTGGCCTAACAAAACTTTCAGTCCTGTTTTTCTACAAACGGTAACTTTTCAACCGTCTGGTCTCCATGGCTTCTACTGAAACATTTCACAACAGCATCTTTCAAGGCACCCTCATCAACCTCGCCGTGTGGACCAACATTGCCATCGTCTGTACCTGGACCATCGGCTTCTTTTTCGCCAACCTCCTCGAGTGCTACCCGATCCCAATCAACTGGGCCGTACCCGGTGCTCAGAACTGGGATTCGTGCATCAACACGAGCATGATGATGCTGGCTCAGTACTACTCCGACATCTTCACCGACCGTGAGTCCCATCAGCTCGACCCATTGCCTAGCGTGCGCTGACATAAACGGAAGTGATGATCCTTTCGCTCCCAATCCCATGCATATGGGCCATGACCGTGCCCGCAAGGCACAAGTTGGCTGTCAGCGGCATCTTCTTGTTGGGATTATTGACCGTATGCTCAAGCATTGCGAAAGTTGTTGTTTTCAACAGGGTCAATTACCTAGGTGCTAATGGAGATCCGGATTTCTCCTACCTCTACACGCCAACTGTCTACTGGCCTATGGTGGAGTCATCCCTCGGCATAGTCGGTGCTTGTTTGCCGCTGCTACGTCCGCTCTTCTCAAGAGGCTCGGGCGGGAAGGGGTTCGGACAGGTACGAGATCTACGAAGCGTGAGGCCGAGCGCGAAGTTAGCCTCGACTGACGGCAGTTCGCCTGAATTGAAGCCATGGGCCGACGACTCAATGTCCGATGGGAAGTCTGGCTCCGTGAGTACTATCAGGAAATTGGTTCCTAGTGCGTTGGTTCCTCTGAGTGAAGAGCGATTGAATAACAACGGATTTGTCGAGAAGAAAGAAGTGCCGCGGACAGAAAGAGCAGACAATAATGTTTAGACACAGCAACGTAATGAATGTGCAAAAGTACTCCCTCCGCACGTGCGAATGATCTGGCAAGCCAAGACATCTTCCCCTTTACCCCATTGGCAAGTAGAAATCAACCGAAGAGGTTTCTCCCCTACTCGTTGCTGTTGAGTCACTAAGCAAACCCTATTTTCTACCCAACTCGTCTATCTCAATAGACGTCAAAAGATCACCTCACCAATTATCTTTCCATCTGTCCATGTAGCAATCCATCCATATCCACGCTCACCCCAACGCCCCTGGCAAACACGCCGCCAGCATCATCAACATCATAGAGAACACCCAAGCTACATAATCCTAATTTCCGGATAATGCTCACGACGATGGTATCTGTTGGTAACGAAATCTCAAAGTTACGCTCGCAGGCAGGACTTGATAGATATCTATATTTTGATGACGGGAGACTAGTAGTACGAACGACGGTAATTGTTTCTTTGAGTGGAATGCCGAGTAATGGATACTGTTAGGATGTTGAGGAGGATGAGTTTAAGGAGAGATGAAGTGCTGAGAATCTCGTTAGGCTAGTCATGAATCAAGCGTTCGGAACGGCTGTGAACATTGGTGGTGAGAAGGGTGAAAGCTGTGTTTATCTGCTAGACACACATGCAGTTCGTGAAACCAATCCATGCATGAGATATAGATCCCGGCTTTTCATTGCTCGCGATTTTCCAACTTCAGCAGAAAAACCACTTTACATCATGATCCAGCTGCAAAATACAGCCTACACCCCAATGACAAGACCCATCCAATGCTTTTCTCCACAGACTATCGTGCAAAAATCCAGATAGCGACTATAAACAGACTAATAGCCACCGCAATCATCACTCCACTAAACACCCTAATCGACCTTCTCGTACGCAAAAACCCACGTGGTAATGGCTGTACTGGGGTAACGCGGTCGAAAACCTGCGGTATATGATTCGTGAATGTCCGAAGTGCGGGACACAGACGGGTTATTTCGTCCACGCGGGCGCTGTTCGTGCTGTCGCTGCGCTTGGACTGGCGCTCCCTGAGACCGAGGGTGGGGATGCCGATTGTGAGGTGGCGCAGGTTTGTGGTGAATGTTGGGCTGTTGAAGGCGAGGGGGAGGCCGGGAAAGGCTGGGGAATGGGCGGTTAGTACGGTTATATTATGCCAGTAGTGTTTGGACTATCATCTCAGAATTTCTCTTATCAAGTTGACGGCGTTCGTTGTTCGTTCGACTGGTGGTAGATAGAAAGTGAGTGCCTTACGATTGCGGAAGCGGAAGGTGTTCTTGCTATAGAACAGCGGCGCTGCTTGAGCGTAGAGAGCGCGACTTGCGAGAAGAGGCGCGGCAATGTTGTAGCGAGCCGGTAAGTAGGCATTGGTACCATTGCAGACGTATTTCCGGGCGGCATCGCAATGAGGCACCTCGTCGCCGTTGTAGCTGCCTTGCCAGCTGATGGTTAATGGGCTGATGACCGCGTACGCAAGGATCTCGAGACGAGTTTCTGGAGGTAAGTCGGTGAGTTGAAAGGGATACTGCGACGGAGATGGCTTCAGAGTGGATGCAAGGTCCATAAGTTCGATGTCTGGTGTGTTGATGCGGGTGACTTCTGCGATATCGACGCCTTGGTGAACAGTCATAGTGGTTGTTTTCAAGGATGCTGATGTCTTCGTCTGGCACTTCTCTGCAATAATCAAGGCCTGTGACGGAGAAGTGATGAGCTCCGTGGTAGACAGCTAAGTGGCAGGCTAGCAACGCTTCAATGTTGTCACCACGGACTGTAGATAGTGCTAACACTTACGGCCCAAAATCCTTTCACATCATTTACCGGCGAAAATATAACACTTTCAATGTTCGCGATTCTACCATTTCGGTATATAAGCCAAGGAGTTTTCGAGTTGCAGCCTGGGCGATGTGGACAGATCTTGCTCTAGTAGGCTGCCTAGACACCATGTTCAAGTATAGCTATGGACCTCTGGCTCATAGTGACATTGGCGTAGCTATTCGTCACCCAGATCACACATACCCACAAGACGCGAGTACGAAAAGGGTTTTGTCAGACTCCGCTCTGGTTGGTGGGTCATATCTTCCGAGCACGTCTACTGCATCTCCCGGTCCTATCATCGGAGAAGAGATAGAAAAAGAGGCACACGATCCTACAACTGCTATCCCATATCCTAGCGGAGCACTCGTCTTAGGGGTCTCTGCTGCCGAGACAAGTGCCCATCATGCCAGGACATAGGATACTGCTGTTAACGCATACCATTCTCTTGTCCAATAGAAAATGCTAGGCTCACATCAACCTATAAATGAGGATCGTAGGGTCTAGTCGTATATGATGCTGTGCGACGTGGGTGCATGAGTAAATCAGAGGACGCAAGAGTAACGAGAAATGGAAGTTTGGTTCTTTGATAGAAATAGCACGTGATCTTCTGGCCGAGGTTTAGCCGATAAGTCCGAGGTATGACGATCTCCAGCTCTCCAAAGCCTTTCGACGCACCAAAGGATGAGCTGAAATGTGCATTATCACAGGCCAATTGGTTCAGTCCTAACTTGCATTCATCCCCATCGTTTCGAGACGATGTCCTCTACGCTAAGGCTCGTCAATCGGAGAGTAGGCCGAGAATTGCAGCAGCACAAGTTCTTCCCCCGCTGTTTGACCGGCAGAAACCGCACTCTGCTTCCATCTGGTTCCTCTCTCTCAAAATCACCTCAAGGACTCTTGCACCAACTTTCTACATCACATTTGTTCACGACAATGGCCACGTTGAGGTCCAATGCCCCTGCGGTGGCCACCGCTCGTGAGTTCGATCCCGAGATCAAGGACATGGCAAGCTACATTCACAACTACAAAGTCGACTCAGACCTCGCTGTTCGTTACATTCATAATTGATTTTCGGAACACGCGCCGTTGACCTCATATATATGTAGTTCGAGACCGCTCGCTACGTGTTTCTCGACACCATCGGCTGCGGCCTCGAAGCCCTCCGCTTTAAAGAATGCACGAAACTTCTTGGGCCTATCGTCGAAGGTACTGTCGTTCCAAACGGTACCCGAGTGCCTGGCACACCCTACGTCCTCGACCCAGTCAACGGCGCCTTCAACATTGGCGCCATGATCCGGTGGCTTGACTACAACGACTGCTGGTTGGCTGCGGAGTGGGGACATCCTTCGGATAATTTGGGAGGCATATTGGCAGTGGCAGATTGGATATCGAGAACGAACCGTGCTGGGGGACATCTGGGAACTGGAACCATTGTCAAGATCAAGGATGTGCTGGAGGCTATGATCAAGGCACATGAGATACAAGGATGTCTAGCACTGGAGAATTCGTACAATAAAGTTGGGTTGGACCACGTCGTCTTAGTCAAGGTCGCTACGGCTGCTGTGGTCTCGAAGATGCTTGGGCTTTCCGAGAGGCAAACCGCAGATGCGATCTCGCAGGCCTGGGTCGACGGGCAGAGCTTGAGGACGTATAGACACTCGCCAAACACAATGTCGAGGAAATCTTGGGCAGCTGGTGACGCTTGCCAGAGGGCTGTCAACTTGGTATTGAAAGTTCAAAAGGGAGAGCAAGGCGTTCCCACCGTTCTCTCAGCACCCGTCTGGGGCTTCTACGACGTCCTCTTCAAAGGCAAGAAGTTCGAGTTCCAACGACCATATGGCAGCTACGTTATGGAAAACATTCTTTTCAAGGTCTCATATCCGGGTAAGCATCCCTTTGTCCCCTGCACCATCTCCGCTGATGACAGTACCACCAGCCGAATTCCACTCCCAAACCGCCATCGAAGCCGCTAAGAAGATCAACGCTTCTCTCCAAAAGCAAGGCAAGACCGCAGAAGACATCAAATTTATTGTCATTCGCACTCACGAAGCCTGCATCCGGATAATCGATAAACAACACAAACCAATGGACAATTTCGCCGACCGTGACCACTGTATCCAATACATGGTAGCTACCATGCTCGTGTTCAACCGCCTTCATGCTACCGACTACACCGACGGCTCCGAAGCTGCCACATCCGAGCTCGTAGAAAGGATACGGACGACTACCTCTTGTAAGCATTTACCTGAGTTGATCCCCTCAGTCGCAAAACGGCCCGGGAGCAGCTCCTTCTCTTGGACCGCTTTATGCTGCGCAGCAGTGTCTCGCGGCTCTATTTGAGGATTTGACTGGGCAATGCTGATTCCATATGTGTGTAGGTGAAGAGGACCCCGAATTCACCAAGGCGTATCACAACCCTGACATGCGTACCATACCCAATGCATTGACTGTAACGTTGAATGACGGAACGGTGCTGGAGGAAGAAGTTGTGGAGGCGCCGCTAGGTCACAAACTGAGGCGAACAGAGGCGAAGCCTGAGATACTGGAGAAGTTTGAAAGACATCTAGGTCCGCATTTCGCTCCAGAAAAGGTCCAAGAATTGGTGAAACTAGGTCAGGATAAGGAGAGATTGGAGAATATGGGTGTCGATGAGTACATGGATAAGTATGTCAAGGAGAAAATGGAATGGTAAGAGAAAAGGTGGGAAATGTCCTGTCATCTTCTGATATTGTCATGCTATCATGAAGAAGTCAGGGCCATGGCCTTCCTAGATATAGGTTTTCAGCGCTAAGTCACCTGCCCATCCATCAGTAGGTCACTCGCGATATCAGAGAATCGAGAGGTCCGCATACACTACCTTGACGTGGATCCCCTACTTAGAGTGAGCTGATAAGCAAGCCATTCAACGCTCGGAACATACGAGAAAAGGTTTCCCACGCCTTTTTGAATATAGAGCGTTTAATAACATTGCCCCTAGCTAATCATCAATAATCCCACCAGGACCTGTTGGATACGAACACCGGTCCCTCCTACTCCTCCTACATCTCCGCATAATGAATATACACCCTTCCACAATCAAACCCCCAGACTTTCCAAAATCAAAACCCAAAAGCTATACTTTCAAACGCCTCAACCACAACATCTCAATGACACAAAAGAAAACGAAACTCCGTATACAAACCCCCCAAACCCCCCAAACGCACAATCTCCTCCTAAACTATCGCCACCGGGTATACCTTGCCTCCCCGACCATTAGATAGATACCTTACATAACACTACCGCAACAAACCCGCCATCATGATATCCCCTCTCCATCTACAAAAAGCATGTGCCATATCGATCCAGACCCTGCGTCTCCCACTTCGTTTCCGAGAAAAAGCTATGAATTAAACCGCAGACTTAGAGCATAGCAGATGTTGATGTTAAAGTGGTTTGTCAATGTACAATATGGAATCAGGGGAGGTTTTTGTTATGTGAGCGTGATGTAAGGCGGTTTGAGGAAGGTGGTTTGAGGAAGGTAGTTTGGGAGGATAGTTTGGGAGGATAGAGAGTGAGGAGAGGAGGAATTGATGTGGTGATGAGAGGAGGTGATCAGCTTGCCGGCTATTACTAAGGATGGTATAATAATTTTCAATGGGGGAAGGGAGTGACTCGGTGCGTAGATTGATGTGATGGGAGGATGGTTGGATAGGATATTAAGATGGGAGTGGTGCGTACATTACACCATTTTCGAACTTTCAAGCCGGCAATCGTCCTGTTGGTCTGCACCCCTGAATGCAATACATCAAGTTATATATGAATAGGTGACGGGTAAGTCCGAATTGGGGTTAAGCCTTTTACCACAGCACTACGTAGGCCATAGTGAAAGAAAATGTAATTCGTCATTCAGTAGATGGACAAGCGGCCATTTCAACGTTTGCACCTGGTTCCGCCAGATATGCTCATGTGCGGTCGGTATTTTAGTGTGCAAAGAGAGGATTTTAGAGTTCAAGCTTGCAAATGGCTCCGGAAAAAATTGCCAATTCCCGGGCAAAACAATCCCATAGGACGAAATGTAACTTTATATCAATGGATTAACGAGATGAATAATCGACGAACCAAAAAATACGAGGCAGTCTATCTGAGGATCACCCAGTTCGGTCATCACCTTCTCCCTGCAGTGACTGGAACCTGCATATCAGGTAACGCAAGGGTAATAGGTCTTATGCAGGCTATTATCTCATAAATATCGCTAGAATTTAATTTCACAGGTTGATATATTAGATATGGTCGCATTACTATTGACATGTAAAGCCGGCGGCGCTATGAATATCCTCCTATAAGCCGTGGGAAATTTCACCGACTGTGTGAAGAATCTGCAGGCCGTTAAGGTAGGTAGCAAGATGCAAAGCAGAATGCCACCATAGGACCAAACGCCAAATCTAAGAACAAACACGCTCAGGTCAATATATTCCTCGCCTCCCTATCTCAAAACAGTGCTAACCTCTGAGCGATCCAGAAAGTCCGCGAAGCCAGGCCATTCGGTAACCTGTCTAGGACGCGGAGCGGTATAACGTTGATTCAGTCGTACCTCAAACAGAACACCACGACATAACGGGCACGTATCCCCTCCCGACGAGAACCACGTAGCCAAACACCTTGAGCCAAACACATGGCCGCAGGGTAAGCGAACGGCAGCATCGGCATCGCATCCCGTCTTATAAGGCTCCATACAGATACTACATTCAGCATCCTCTGCAAGTTCGCTGGGAGGTATGACAGGGAGACGCTTCAGAGTGTTCGATACAATGGTATTACGATCGCGTGTTTCGTTTTCTGAAAGTCTCTGCACAGTGTGGTTCATGGCGGAGAGGTGGTGGTAGAGATTGTCTAGGCTTTGCTCTATGTGCACGATTTCGTTGCGGAGAGCGCGGGCGGCGGCTGCACGGGATGTTTGTCTTGTTGCGATACGGTTGGGGTTTGGGGTGGGTGCAGCTGGGTTGGTGTGGGATGCGCCGGTCTCGGGGCCTGTTGTAGGAAGGCTGTGTTGAGTATTCGAAGATGACATTGTGGGGGGAATGCTTTCGTTGCTGTCGGAGGTGTCGTTGTAATTGTTTCTGTAAATAAGCGTCTGAAAGTGAGCGTGAATAATGATAAGGCTTTGGTAGTGTGGGAGGCTATGAAAAAGAGTAGCTGAAGTTATAAGTCAAAGAGCTATAAAGATATCTATATAGCATTTCCTAGTCGCGTAATAAAGCCCGATCGTTTCTATTATCTTCTAGTGTGGATTTCAATATATAATAAGAGGAGAACAATACCTTTATTGAACAACAACAGTTAGAGAGGTAAAGCTCGTTGATATTCTTTGTTCTATTAGCACTGCCAAAGTGAGCATTCATAGTAGGTTAGCACCCAGCTAATCATGAACCCCACAAGGACCTGTTTAATGTAAATTCAAATCCTTCCCATTTCTCCGCATAAGTTTATAAGATGAATATACCCCGTTCTATAATCAAATTCGCCCTACTTTCTAAGACTAAAACTTAAAAGTTAAACCTTCGCACCGCTTGACCACAAGTATGGAAACACAAGTATCCAAACCCCACAAATGATCGCCCAAACCGCAGTCACCCTCGCCTCAAACATTCCCACGTTTTAGACCCTATCCCTACCGGCCGGCCAATTGAAAGGGTTGAGGATTCAGTAATGCTTGCATCTTTTTGCATCATGAATCACCTGGACGTTGCAGCAGGCGTCCGTCAACAAATATCTAGAAGAGCGACTTGGACACTGGCTTGCCTTGTATAGATGCGTCGTTACCTTACCTGTCCTCGCTCTTGACGATGCTCTGGGCCTTAGCAAGGCCGCTAAACCGTGTCCATAGTTCAAAGGCTACGGGGTGTGGTAGGCGATTTAACGACTGCGATTGAAAGTTTGGATACTGTGGAGATAGATGGGATACATCATGCTTTGTGTACCCTGACGCTTGTGGCGGTGTCGAATTTGCTTGCGGTCTACTCGAGGATGACCGAAATTGTTCATCAAGTTCTCCCTGCAGCGACTGGAACGCGTATCACAGATCGATTGATCGATGACGCAAGTATTAGGCTGTCGGGTTTCATGGTCGGATATGGCTGCATTTCTATTGACATGCAAAGCCGGCGGGGCCGTGAACATTGTCTTTTAGATCGTGAGAGGACTGTAGCGAGTGTGTGAGGAACGTGAAAGCGATCTATTGTAGGTCGGGTCCTTTGAGTCTGACAACGCTCACTTCAGGATGGTTGATGGACGAGAAAATATGAAACAGAATACTCATCTTGAAGATAAAAGGATGTCAAGCTCCAAAGAGCCTACCACCCAAAACGTCGGGATGATGAAAGGTTCGCCGTAACATGCTCATAGATAGGCTCTCACGCTATGTTCGATTGCAGAGACAGCCGATGCGATAAGAACGTAGACTGAACATGAGAGATGGTTGATAGGTAGAAGTGACGGAGCTTGATAGTCTATGTAAGTGGCAAAGCCACTTGACTGTGAGTCAACATCATCTATCGTCTTGTATCGTGAAGCACCCTTGGATGTTGCACGTCATTGTAGACATGGTCAAGATTTTGCACTGGGTCAATTTGTCCAGTCACTAGTCTCTCGTCAAGTCACGCAACCCTGAAGTCTACACAATTGCCACGCCAGTGATACGCGTTTGCCAGATGAAGGCATCATTCCATATCTCACTACCAATTATAATGAACGATTCCTTGCAGTCACGCACTAATACCTTAACGCTTACGACATTCCCTTATTGAATATCCAGATATGACAGTGCAAGAAAACAACTAGGAGGACGTTCGAAATTTTTCAATGGAAAACGTAGCATTGTATTTTGCCCAATTATCGTCTCCGGGAGGGCATAGATATTATTCCTGTCCTTGATGAAAGCCAGCCATTCTGCCTCGAGCTCATAGACAATGGAGTCTGCCCATGAGATAAAATGAAGCTCGAAGCCAGACGTGGTTATATTTTCTGATTCCACATGCATGCGGTGGTTCTTAAGCTCGGATGAATCGATAGTGACGAGATAGCAAATCACCTCAGGGACCTCCGCGTATTGATTATAAAACTTGACATATCTTACAATCCGCATACTCATTTCGTCTGTTGTGGTTTTGTCAAAGCCGTACGTGTTACAACGACCGGTCTGAATATCGATATCGCCTGGTGCAACCTCAAGCCATGATCCGGACATTCCGTAACACAATGAGTCTGCCCATGTTTCCAGCACTGGACGGAAGGATACAGGTGTAACCTCCTATACACTGGCACGAGCGCGTAATCCGTGGTTCTTGCTGAAATCCAAGTGCGAGATGCTGACAAGTCCTCGCGGTGGTTCAAGGTATGCTTTCGAGAAGTCCTGAGTCTTCTTGGTCTTCCCTGTTGGGGTCCTTTCAGCATATAGGACGTGATGACGATTACCTCCATAACCCACACGGTAAGGTGCGTATTCGAAGAGACCTAAATTGCCAGCTTTGGTTGTATGAGGCTCCATCATGGAAAGGCGATCTCGTGCCGAGACGTCCCTTGCAGGTGCTGCCGGTACTAAATCTCGCTGAACAAGTGCTTGTTCTCCGATTTCAGATATCGCTCGTAGAATTGGCAGATAAGTCTGGGCAATTTCCGTCGGGAACTTGCAAATTGTCTTATGATTTGTCGCAGAAATTTGCGTGGCTGTTTCGTTCCATAGAATCAAGACTGCGGAATGCTTGTCCACAATCTGGCAAAGGACATTTGCAAAGGACATTGTCAGCGCTCACGATTATGCTACTTCGGGGGCTGGTCCTATACCAGCTGGTTATGAAGCTTGTCTGATTCATAAAATGTTCTGATGTCGATAGACTGTGCTTGAAGTCGCTCGATGCATTGAGTGGAGATATTAGCGAATATCTCCGCATTCCTCTGTAAAGGAGCAACGAACTTCGGGTTACCCGCGAAGCCTAGTTGGGCAAATTTCGATATCTCAATAACGTAGTTATACCAGGAGGCAAGATCCGAGCCCCTGTGCGGAACGCCGAGGAATATAAACGCTTGGACCTTATCTCGCAGGCCGCTGTTTCTCGTCGAGCGTTCGTGGGCAACAACCATCGTCTATACTTATGTCAGATTGCTTCTTAGCGAGAGATAAAACGGAGATAAGGACCTTCTTGATGACTACACCTCCCAAAGTATGAGCGACGAAGAGGATGGGTCGCGACTTCTCCTGGCCAGTCACTCGTTGACCTTGCAAGCGAACCAGGAGTCCACGTGCAACATCTTCAATGTCACTGACGGATTTGCTCAAGATCCCACCCGAATCATAACCATAGGACATGACTCTTACTTGATGCCCCTGGCTCCTGAGTTGATGAGAGAGAAAGTCTTTGAGCCAATTTTCTGTGTTTGGGTATCAGTCCACGTCTCATGCCAGTTTCCGCCGAGACCATGGACTGCTACGATGCTGGGAGCAAATGTTAATGCGTGGCCATATGATGACAGCACGAACTCGGTACGCACTCTAGAGCATCGGCCAAATCCCGCGATAAGTCGTGAAGGGTGAAAAGTCCATAGTCTTCTTCGATGATCTGAGTCTCCTTATCGGTTCCATTGGATACACCAGAGGCTCCAGCCGGCCCGGTGTTTTCAAGACCAGTCACTGCTTTCGGCTCCTTCTTTCGACCCCATTTCTTCATCGTTCAAGCTGAGAGTCTTGGGCAATCGTGGAATGATTGTGAGCCTAATATCGTCGTCAGCATGTGGTGATTGATACTGATATGCTTGAAGATACGTCTTCCATCAGGCTACCGAGTCCTTTGCGGCTGAGATCTATTATTCATCAAAACATGCAGCTAGCGAGATAGCCAATAATTGTCGGGCTTCAACTTAGCGATATTTCTTTTCCAGCATAATCCATCGATGAGCGAGAGACTGTGGGCATGCCATCATCCAGTCAAGTCGCTGTTTGATGACTGCAAATCTCGCGGCAATGTGCGCGCAAGGAGCGTAAGTATTGCTGTCAAGCTTTTGCTGAACGTTCATGAGATATCCGTTGCCGCTTTCGTGGAAGTGAAAGTGGCCAGTCTGAATCACTATGAATCCGGATGTGTGAGTTGTTGGACGAAGGCTATAAGTGGTAGCATAGTAGATGGATTAATTGATTATCTAGAAAGACACGTTTATCTAATGCAGAGTTTTATAAGTGCTAAGATGTTACGGTTCACTCCGTCCGTGGATAGGGTAGACCTATGATTGGTTCTCATGAAGAGGAGTGTCAAGGAAGCAGGGTAAGCAGGCTTATATTAAATAGGTCTAGTATAAGGTATTATATTTAGTGCTTAAGAGATTATTAGAATTATAATATAAGTTAAACATAGAGCTCCTATCTACTAGGAAATATTACCATCTATATAGATATAGGAAATCCGTACGCTCGCTAGGTCGCCTAGATCGCTCGTCGTGCGCTCCCGTCGTTCCGGCGACCTCTTACCGGATCGACTGGATCGCCCTCCGTGCGTTCCTATTGTTCTAACGATCCGCTTACTAGGTTAATACTCCTTGGCTGATATCGACCCGTCGACCTATATTACTAAGCCGTGCCAAGCCTTTACTCGGTAAAACCCATGATCGTAATATATTACTTAAAGTTAGATCTTAACTAATTATCTCATTATTCCTATTATAGTCGAAAATACCTAAGTAACGAATACTACTCTATATTTCTACGTCGTACTCTAAAGTAGTACTAGGAAATGCTGAAATATAAGGAGTAGTAAAAGTAGGATAAGAAGGATATAATAAGGGCTATATAGGATGATAATAACGATGGATAAGAACCTTTATAAAGGATTAATATATAAACTTTATATAGCCTTATATCGTTATATAGCTGTTCTATCTAGGAGGAGTATTAGAAATTAGATATTATAGTTATATCTTAGTATCTTATATTACAATCGTAGGTTTTATTAAGTAGAGGCTTGGCACGGCTTAATAATATAGGTCAACGGGTTGATATCAGCCAAGGAGTGTCGACCCGGTAAGCGGATCGTTAGAATGACAGGAACGCACGGAGGGTAATCTAGTCGATCCGGTAAGAGGTCGCCGGAATGACGGGAGCGTATAACGAGCGATCTAGGCGACCTAGTAAGCGTACGGATTTCCTATATCTATATAGATAGCGATATTTCCTAGTAGATAGGAGCTCTATATTTAACTTATATTATAATTCTAGTAATCTCTTAAGTACTAAATATAATACCTTATACTAGACCTATTTAATATAAGTCTACTTATCCTACTTCCTTAATACTCCTCTTTATGAGAACTAATCATAGGTCTACCTTATCCACGGATAGAGTAAACTATAACACTTTGAGTACCCTTAAAATAAGTACCTTAGAAAGTAGAGACCTCCTCCCTAAGTATCTAGAGTTCCCGACGCCTAACCATAGATAGTAAGGATAGATCTAAGGTCGCTAGACCTGACTTATTCTACGGCGAAAGAGAGAAACTTAAAGACTGACTTCTATAGCTTCAGCTTTACTTTACCTTTAATAGATAGGCCTTATCAACGGTATAGTAGCCGGCCTTCGCTATCACGTATATAAGAGGACGAGCTTAGAAGTAGATTCATCCTTTACTTAAGAAGTACCTTGAGGACAAAGATAATCCAGATAACTAGTATATCTAGAACTAGATAGAAAGCTTTATACGATTTCATGTTAAGATATAATAAGTCTTTAGTCCTTTAAATGAAAATAAAGTAGCTATACGAGTTATTTAATACTTATCTTAGAAGAAGTCTACTACTAAGTATTCCACTCAGTTCTAATAATATATAATAAAGATAGATTAGGATAATAACGCGCTAATAATAATATACTACCGCGGATTAAAGTTTAATATTAAAGAAGACCTTATATAAATTAGAATATAAATCGATGATCTTAATACTCTAATAATAGAGGTTATAAAGGTTAACGATAAGCTTTATAAATTAGTAATAAAAAAACGATATAATAGTAGAACCTCTAGAATAGAATAATCAGGAATCTTTACTAGTAATAGATTAGGAAGATGATAGTATTAACAACGTGACTTATATAAATATATATTAATGGAACTAGACTTCACTTAAAAATAAGATAAAGGAAAATTCAGGGATAAGAAGTAGCTTAAAAGGGATAAGAAAGTAATAACCTATTATAATTATAATAAACCGGGCTACTTCGCTAGAAACTACTAGTTAAAGAATATAATACCGCGACCGCAGTTAAACGTACTAAGAAGAGTTCTATATAATAAACCTTCTAAGGATCTAGAGAACTACGACTTAATCCACGAGTAAATAGAAGTAGAAAAACTACTAAAGGAAGTTATAAAGAGAGAACGCTATTTTAAATTCATATAAAAATTATACTAATTCATTAAGAATCTAAAAGATTATAGAATATTACCCTAGGATATTAATATAAGAACTACGAGGTATCTTATCTTAGTAAGACGAGAGGACTTAGAACTTAGAGAAGTTTTAAAAGACCTAGTTATTAATATCTAGATAGAGGTAGACTAATTATAATAATAACTCCAAGATATTCAGGAGAAGAAGATAGAATAAGAATCTTCAGATAATAGTAAGGTTCTAGAGTATAGCTTAGAAGAAGAAGTACTACGTTATAAACTTAGCAAGGATACTCTAGATAACTCTCCATCTTATACTACCGCATTACAAGGATTAAATAAAGGGAAACACTTAGAGAAAACGTATTATAAAGAAAAGCTTTATGTTAAGAACTACCGATTTAACTTAGTATACCTAGAACACGGTATCATGCATTACGATAGTATAAAGAAGTAACTAATATACAACCTATACGAAGAGTATTACTACTTGTTAAAGTAGTATACTTATATATATAATAGATACTAAAAGTATATAGAAGTTAAGAAGATATACGGTTTTCTTCCTAAACAGGGAAAAGAGTAATCTCTTATATTACAGGGAGATATAAGTAGATTAACATACTAATCCTAAAGTAATTCCTGTATACTACTTAGTATGATATACATATGAATATACTAGTACTAATCAATAGTTAAAGGACTATTATAATAATAGATTCTAGAGTAACTAGTAACTTTACTTCCTAAGATTTAGTACAGTTACTAGGCCTACTAACTTAAAGGAAGAAAGAATAGTATAACTTATAGATAGCTAACGGGTTAATACTATTAATAAGAAGGATAGATAAGGAAATATACTCGCTACCTATAATAATTCAACGCTATTATAAGGAACTAACCTTTAATATAATTAAGATAGCTACTTATTATATTATTTTAAGGATACCTTAATTAAAGAAGTATAATCTAGTAATTAACTAGAAGGAAGGAGTACTTATACTTATAAATACTAGAGACGTTACTAATATATAACCTATACATTAATAGCGGATAATAATAAATAAGAAATAGAATTAAAGACTAGTTAAAGCTTATTATACTTCAGTTTTAAAGAAGGATAACCTTAGACGAGGATCTAACTTAATATATACTAGTAGAGGTTAGCCGGATAATTAAGCTAGAGTTATTAAAGGAAATAGTAAACCTCCTAATATCTTATAAGAGTATAAGAAATAGATATATCTCTTTATAAAAGAGATAATAGTAAAAGCTTTACCTATATATTAATCTTAAGATTATAAGATTAAACTTAAACTAGGAAAGAAATTAACCTTTAAACTAATTTATATATTATTAGAAAAGGAACTTACTATACTACGCGGGTATATTAATAAGAACCTTAAAAAGGGATTTATTTAAGAATCTAAATTATTAGTAGGTTATCTAATCCTCTTTATATTAAAGAAGGATAGATTACTTAGGTTATATATTAATTATTAGAAGTTAAATAATATTACGATCAAGAATTAATATCCTTTACTAAATATTAGTAAGCTGTAGGATAGACTCTCTTAAGTAAAGATATTTATTAAGCTTAACTTATAAGGAGCTTATAACTTAATCCGAATAAAGGAAGGAGAAGAATAGAAAATAGTATTCAGGACTTAGTATAAATATTACGAGTATCTAGTTATACTATTTAGACTTACTAATATATTAGTAACCTACTAAGTACTAGTTAATAATATTATTTAAGCTTATTTAGATTATACTATAATTACTTACCTTGATAATATCTTAATCTACTCTAAAATCAAGGAGGAATATATCTAGTATATATAGGATATCTTAACCTACCTATTATAAGCCAGATTACTCCTTAAGCTAGAAAAGTATAAATTTCATAAGGAATTAATAGAATTCCTAGGATTTATAGTAAGTATTATAGGTATTTATATAAGCCCTGAAAAGATTAAGGCTATAGTAGAATAGCCTATACTATATAATATAAAATTAGTTTAAAGCTTCTTAGGATTTATGAACTTTAATAGAAGGTTTATTAAAGGATATTCGAAAATAGTATTACTACTTATAGATATCACTAAAAAGGAAAAGGGATTCTATTAGGAACTAAGTTAATAGAAAGTATTTATAATATTAAAGGAGGCCTATTAAAATTCACTAGTACTCTTTACCTTTTAGGTAAATGAACTTACTTATATTGAAATAGATACCTTAGATCTTGTAATTAGCGCCTGTCTATATTAGGAAAAGGATAGTAAATAATACCTAATTACCTACTACTCGCGAAAGATATTAGTAGCGGAATAGAACTACGACATCTATAATAAAGAACTATTAGTAGTAGTTTATATACTTTAGAATTAAAGGGTATATACTAAGAGTTATTTAGAACTTACTATCTTTATAGATTATAAGAACCTCTTAAACTTTATTATAATTAAGGAGTTAAACCGAAGATAAGTCCGTTAATTAGAATTACTAGGATAATATAAATTCAAGATATTATATATCTTAGGAAAAGATAATAGTTAAGTAGATACCTTAAGTAGGCGTATTAATTATATAGAATCCAAGGATATTACAAAGAGACTAATTCTTAAATAAGAAAAGGATGGATTACTAGTATTAATGTAGAATTTAATAATAATTATATAAATTATAGTCTAAGATATTACGCTAACTTTAAAGGAAGGTTATATTAATAATAACCTAGTATTATAGCTAAGGAATTAGTAATCAGGATAAGAATTACTCTAATATAAGAGAAAGACATACTTACCTAAGAGATATATTAAAGAAGTAATCTAAGATTATTATAATAATCCTTTATTAGGATATCTAGGAATCTTTAAGATAATAGAG
>JAABUK010004551.1_pt1 | contig 22380 bp, 17 predicted proteins | sample 5559141 | NCBI WGS metagenome assembly JAABUK01 (sample SAMN10711869, study PRJNA513367) | rock metagenome | isolation source: Antarctica rocks | place: Antarctica: Victoria Land, Pudding Butte nord | collected 2016-01-03
GTGCTCAGCATCTCCTCGAAGTAGGCGCGGAAGCGGCGCAGCTGCTCGATGGTGGCGACCGGGCCGTGCCCGACCAGCACGGCCTGAGCATCGTAGCCAAGCAAGCGGTCGTAAACCTCGCGCAGGCGGGCGATTTTCTCGGGCGTGGGCTGGCAGGGAATCAGGCCCCAGGCGAAGAGGTCGGCGACGTGGAGCACTTGCGCGTGCGGCAAGTACAAGATGGTGTCCCACGGCGTGTGCGTGCCGCCGACCCACTGCATCTCGATGGCCCTGTCGTCCTGCCCGCGCAGGCTGGCCTTGTCGTCGAACCAGATGTCGGGCCGCTTGGGGTCGCGATCTGCGGCCTCGGCGCACGACTTGTGCGCCAGGGCGATCACGCCCTCGCTGCGCCACTGCGCGTTGCAGGCGATGTGATCGGCGTCCCAGTGCGTGTTGAGGACGTACTTGAGCTCTTTGCCGGTTGTCTCGCGGATCAAATCGCGCACGACATCGGCCTGAGCCGGGTCTTCCAGAGCGTCGATGACGACCGCGAACAGGCCCAGGTCGCACCACGCGATGTTGTCTACCGCCACGCGCACCCACACGCCCGGCGCGGCCTCGCGAACTTCGTTTTCCTTCCATTCCATGCCCGCCAGTGTAGCGCGCCCGCTTGAAGCGGCGAGCCGCTTTCGCCGCTGAGCCGCAAGTACTTGCGGCTCACATCTCGAAGCTGCTGTAGCTGCTGCCGATGACGGCCAGGCCCTCGCCCTTGGCGCGCCGCTTGAGCTCGGCGGCGAAGCTGCCCAGGTGCCCGATCGAAAAGTCGTCCTGCGCGCCGATGCAGACGATGGTCACGGTGAGCCGCGCCAAAGGCCACTCGCGCGCCATGCCGTCGCGGTCGCGCGCCTTGAAGACTCCGCGCGCCATGGCCTCGGCCCCGACGGTGTGCTCGACGATGGGCGGGAACATCCCGACGCAGGCGCGCGCGATGACATCGCTTTGCTGGCGCCCGCACACCACCAGAAAGTCGTCGCCGCCGATGTGCCCCGCGATGTCGCCCGCGCCGCCCAGACGCGCCGTCAGCTCGCCCAGCCCGCGCCCCAGCAGCGCGATGACGCGATCGGCGCGCGCGAAGCCGAAGGCGTCGGCGAAGGGCTTGAAGTGATCGAGGTCGATGTACAGCAGCGCGAAGTCGCGCCCGCGCCGCGCTTCGATGGCGCGCTCAATGGACGGGCCTCCGGGCAGCCCCGAAGAGGGGTTGCGCTCGCTCTCGCGGCTGACGAGGCGCAGCAGCGACTCGACGCGCACCACCAGCTCGCGCGGGTGGAAGGGCTTGGCCAGGAAGTCGTCGGCTCCGGCCTCGAAGCCCTTGATCTTGGTTTCGAGGTCGCTCTGGGCCGTGAGCATCAGGATCGGCACGCGCGAGGTGAAGGGGTTGCTCTTGACGCGGCGGGCGAGTTCGAGCCCGGACATCTCGGGCATCTCGACATCGAGCAGCAGCAGGTCGGGCACGCGCCCGGCAAGTACTTGCAGAGCCTGCGCGCCCGAGCTCGCTACGAGGACTTCGTGCCCGGCATCGGAGAGGATTTTGTGGAGCAGCAGGTGGAGCGAAGGCTCGTCGTCCACGCAGAGGAGAAATGCCATGCGCGCCGTCTAACGTCTGAAATCTGCCGGCGCTCAAAAAAGTCGCGCCGCTTTAGCCCTCTCAGCCCCTTCTTCCTTTCAACAGTTGAGCCAAACCCAGGGCAAGCCAGCTGCCTTGAGCTGAGCTCACTGCACGCTCAAGTCGCCGCCCGAGCCTTTAGCACCCTTGCCGCCTTTGGCTGAGCTGGCGCCGCTGCTCTGGCCGTAGACCTGGAGCCGCTTGCCCTGCTCGGCGACGCGGGCCGAATCGACGGCGCTTCTGGAGGAGGCCGGAACCGAGGCGACCTCGTCCACGCCGTCCGAGATGTAGCGCGCGTCGTGGTTCTTGTCGAACCAGCTGATCCAGTATTCGAGCGTGCCTGCCGTGTTGGGGTGCCGGGCGTCGGGCGTGATGCGCTCCAGCCGGTAGGGATCGAAGACGGCCAGCTCGCCCTGGCGCGTGAGCTTCTTGTCCTGGCGCGTGATGGGCGACAGCACCGGGCGCCAGGCGGCCAGGAAGACGGCTTTGTGCGAGTAGCTCTGGCCGCCGCTGGAGCCGGCCTGCAGCGCCTTGCGCGCGGCCTCATCGCGCGGCACCTTGCCGTAGGGCAGCGCGAAGGTGCGCACGCTCGCCTCGGGCGCGATTTCCTTGATGCTCTTGAGCGCGCCGGCCAGCTCCTGCTGCACCTTGTCCGCGCTCATGCTGTGCATATTCGGGTGCGTCGTGGTGTGGTTGGCGATCTCGTAGCCGTGATCCTGCAAGTACTTGAACTTGCGCGCCACCGCATCGGCCTGGCCAAACGGCTCGGCGTTGCGGCCCCCGCCCGGCAGCACGAAGAAAGTCGCCTTCTCGGGCCACTCGTCCGGGTGCTTCTTGTGGAAAGTTTCCAAAATGCCCACGGTGCACTTGGGGTCGATGTGCGGCTTGCCGTCGGCTCCGGTGACTATCTTGAACTGCGAGGGCAGGGCGTCATCGAATGTCAGGACAACTGGCGTCTTGCCGGCTGGAACCGGCATGGTGTTCTCGACCAGGTCGATGGCGTTGACGGGGAAGTAGCCCTTCGAGCGCAGCGTTTCGAGGTCGCGCGCGAAGGTTCCGGGGTGGCGGTTGAGGGCGCCCTCGGCTTCTTTGTCCAGCATCCTGTGGTACATCAGCACCATGATCGCCCCGGCCTCGTTGGGCTGAAACTTCTCGATGTCGGCCTGCGAAACCTGCGGCGGCGTCGGTGTTGGCTTGGGCGCTTGGGCCACGGGCTGCGCCTTGTGGCAGCCCGAAGCGAGCAGAGCGGGAGCGGCGAGAGCGGCGATGAAGAGGGATTTGCGGCGGATCATGGACGGCGTTTCCTTGGCTGTGAGGAAGAAGATAGGGCGGACGGGGCGATTATACACCCATCGGAGCCGCTTGTGCGCCCTGCCGAGCAGCTTGTCGCCACAAGTTTGAGGAGCTTCAGCTCCGGGAAACTCCGCAGCGACGTGCCGAGCCGCCGCGAACCGGCACACTCAGCCGTGCCAATTCGCTCACTGCATAATGAAAACCCAGGCCCGATTCTCTATCGCCCAACTGTTCTCGACGCTCCTTCTCCTGGGCACCGCAGCGGCGCCGTGGGCCAAGCCTGCTCCGGCCTTCCGCATCACCAACCTGACACCAATTCCCAAAGCGGCAGCCCGATTCTCCGGGGTCAGCGAGGCGTATGGAATCAATGGCAGGGGCCAAGTTGTGGGCCGATCCTCGGGGCGCGCGTTTCTGTGGACGGCGGGCAAGATTCGGTATCTGAGCACCTTGCCCGGCGCCCGCTCAAGCTGCGCCTACGCGGTCAACAACGTGGGGCAGGTGGTGGGAACCGCGAGCTTTGGCGAGTGGGACACGCGCTACTTCTTCTGGCAGGGCGGCAAGGCGCAGAGCCTGGGCGAGGCGCCCATGTTCTACGAGCGGCTGGGCCTCAACAGCGCGGGCCAGGTCGCGGGCACGAGCGGCGGCAAGTCGTGGGGCTCTTTCCTCTGGCAAGCGGGGAAGATGCAGAGCCTGGGCCTGACCATAGCCGGAGGCATCAACGACAAGGGGCAGGTCGCTGGAACCGTCCTGGGGCCTGACGTTGGGAGCAAGGAGCCGCCATCTGAGAGCGTCGCGGTTTGGGAGCAGAACACGCTCACGGTGAGCGGCCCCGATAGCAGCGTCGCCTGGGCCATCAACAACCGAGGCGACATCCTGGGCAGCGAGTTCTCCCACCGCGCGAGCGCTACAAAAAAGCCGCGACCTTTCCTGCAGAGCGGCAGCGACCAAACTTTTCTGGGCCTCTTTGAGGGCAAAACCGTGTTTGCTGTGGGCCTCAACGACCGGCGCCAGATCGTCGGCCAGGCCATGATCTCCGAGCATCCTTACATCACGCACGCCGCGCTGTGGCAGGGCGGGCGCTGGCTCGATCTGAACCGCTTGATTCCGTCCGGCTCCGGCTGGACCTTGAGCAGGGCCAACGCTATCAACGCGAGCGGCCAGATCGTGGGCGCGGGGCAACTGCGCGGAGCCTCGTGCGCCTTCCTGCTCACGCCCGCCTCGCGCTGATCGCTTCCAAGTACTTGTGGCTTAGCTAAACTGTGTCGGTCATGTTGATTATCGAAAACCTAAAGAAGCAGTGGAGCGAGCAAGTCCTCTTCAACGAAGCCGAGATGTCGGTGTACATCGGCGAGCGCGTCGGGCTCGTGGGCCCCAACGGAGCCGGCAAGACCACCTTGTTCCGCATGATCCTCGATCAGGAGCACCCCGACTCGGGCAAGGTCGAGGTCGAGTCGTGGGCCACCGTCGATGTGCTGTCGCAGGACTCGCAGTGCCGCCTGGGAGTCTCGGTGCGCGAGGAGATGATGTCGGCCTTCCCCGAGATGGACGCCGCCAACGAGCAGATCGCAGCCCTCAGCCAGAACCTGGACAACGACCACTCCTCCTTCGAGAGCCGCCAGGCGCTGCGCGAGCTGAGCCAGGCCCAGACTGCATTGGAAATGCAGGAAGCCCACACCGTCGAGCGGCGCATTGGCCGCGTCCTCAACGGCCTCGGCTTCGAAAAAGACGCCATGGACCGCATGACCGATGAGTTCTCGGGCGGCTGGCAGATGCGCATCGCGATGGCCAAGATCCTGCTGCGCGAGCCCGACTTGCTGCTGCTCGATGAGCCCACCAACCACCTCGACTCGGCTGCCGTGAAGTGGCTGCTCAAGTACTTGGAGGACTACCACGGCGCGGTGCTGGTCATCTCGCACGAGCCCGCGTTCCTCAACAAGATCGTCGAGCGCATCGTCGAGGTCGATGCGGGCAAGCTCACTTCGTATGCCGGGAACTACTTCCAGTTCACCGAGCAGAAGGCGACGAACCTGGAGAACCAGCAGAAGGAATACGACCGCCAGCAGAAGGAAATCGAGCGCCAGCAGGTCTTCATCGACCGCTTCGGGGCCAAGGCGAGCAAGGCCTCGCAGGTCAAGAGCCGCGAGAAGATGCTGGACAAGATCGAGCTGGTCGAAGCCCCCATCACGCGCCGCCGCGAGATGGTCTTCATGTTCCCCGAAGCCCCCAAGCCCGCCATCGACGCCCTGCGCCTGAAGAACGTCACCAAGAGTTACCAGGGCGCCAGCAGCATCGAGCGCGTGGTCTTGAAGGACGTGGACTTCAAGCTCAAGCGCGGCGACCGCATCGCGCTGCTGGGCCCCAACGGAGCCGGCAAGAGCACCTTGCTGCGCCTCTTGGCGGGCATCGAAGCCCCCAACAAAGGCGAGCGCGAGGAAGGCCGCAACGTGCTCATCGGCTACTTCGCGCAGCACCAGGCCGAAGCCCTGGACCCCACACGAGGCGTCCTGGACGAGGTTCTGCTCGGCTTAGACGAGCGCCCCGAGGAAAAAGCACGCGGATTGTTAGGCCGCCTGCAGATTCGCGGCGACCAGGTCTTCAAGCCGATTTCGGTGCTTTCGGGCGGCGAGAAGTCGCGCGTGGCCCTGGCCAAGTTCCTGATGCAGCCCGCCAACACGCTGATCTTAGATGAGCCCACCAACCACCTGGACCCTTCGAGCCGCCAAGTGCTTCAGGATGCCGTCTCGAAGTTCGAGGGCGCAGTGGTGATGGCCTCGCACGACCTGCCCTTCGTCTCAGCCATTGCAACCGAGGCTTATCGTTTGGAGGGCGGCCAGTTGCACGAGGAGAAGGAGTTCATCAAGCCCAAGTCGCACAACGGCAAGCACGCCAAGAAGAAGTAGCAGCTGAGATACGGCAGCGCCCACGAGTACGCAAGTACTTGTGGGCGCTTTGGTTTGTTAGGTCTTCTGCTGTCTGCTTTACCGCACCTTGGTGTAGCGGTAGCCGCCCTTCTTGATGTTCGCGTCGAAGTACTGGTCGTGCGAACTCGCGCTCATCAACCCGAGGTACTCGGACTTGGGCACGTCGAAGTATTGGTAGACGCCGCCGTGGTGAAACTCCACCTCAAGAACGCTGCTGGCTTCATCGTAGCCGACCGAAGCGAGATCGGACGAATCGACTGCTTTTCGTTGCATCTCTTCCTCCCGCCTCGCTTCACTGGGACGAATGAAGCGAGGTGAGGAAAAGGTTAGTGCGCCTCTCGCGCCGTGTCAATGCCTGCAAGTACTTGTGGGCGCTTTTCGTGTGCGAGATTGAAGCTCACGGCAGCGAGAGCACGCTTTCGTCGCCCGCGATGTTGCGGATTTTGAGGCGCAGCGGCTTGCCGACGCTTGTGATCTTGGCGTCCCAGAAGTCTTTGCTCTTCTGTCCGTTGCGGGTGACGAAGCCTTTCTTGTCGATTTTGATTTCGGCGTCCGAGTGCCAGGCGCCGTTGGAATTGGTGCAGTCCAGGCTCAGCCACTCGATGAGTTCCAGTCCGTTGTCGCTGATCTGGATGGGTTTGAAGGGCGCTTTCCCCGGCAGCGCGGCTTCTGCCTCGTCGGCGGCTTCGAGCAGCGAGGATTTGGCTTTTCCGGTCAGGCCGCGCTTCTGGTTGTACTCGCTGATCTTCTGGCCCAGGCGGTCGCTGCAAAAGCGCGTGATCTCGACTTCCCAGCCGCCCATCGCTTCGCGCACCTCGAACTCGGCTTCATCATTGAGCACGACTTCGTCCAGCACTTCCTTGAGGTCGCGCAGCTCGATGGCGACGCCGGTCATGTTGTGCTCGCGGATGTGCTTCTGCACCGCGTCTTCATCGAAGATGTCCACGTAGTACACGATGACCGCTTTGGTTTCGTCGCCAAGATCGGGCACCGCTTCGTTGATGACGCGGTTGATAAGCGGCACGTCCAGCACTTTGGTAGTGTGATCGAGCAGGTTGGGCAGGTAGACGGGAACCGTGCCGAGCTTGGAATCGGCGATGCTGCCTTCCCAGAATTTGTCCAGCCCGTCCTCGTTCCTCAAGCCCACGATGAGCGTCTTGAGCTTGTCCATCGTCTGCACCGGGTTGCGAAACAGCGACACGCCGTCCTGAATATCGAGCACGCGAAACGAGGCGCCCGCAGCCAGCAAGCGGTCGCGAGCCGTCTGCACGCTGTTGACGCCGACATCGACGTGGACGAACCGCCGCCCCAGATCGTGCGCCACCTTCGCCGTCACGCCGCTGCCGCCGAAGAAGTCCGCGACAATCATCGGCGTGCCGTCTTCGCGCGCCGTGTTCGAGGACGCTTTGATGATGCGTTCGAGCAAGGCTTCTGGCTTTTGAGTGGCGTAATCCGTTTTCTGAGCGGAAAAGCCGCGAATCATGCTTATGTCGTCCCACCAAGTTCCAACTTGCGCGCCTTTGGATTCATCCAAGTACTTCTTTTCCATTGGCACGGTGCCTGGATTTGTTTGGATGACTTTTCCGTTTCGTATTAATTCCGCCATTCCTGCTTTGGAGTATCGCCAAGCGCGTGTGACTCCCAGTACTTCATAGACAGGATTGCCTTTAGCTGCTCCACCTGGGCCGAGCATATTTTCCATCTTCCACTTGCGCCCATCGGGATCTGCATATCGGTAGAATTGGGTTACATAAGACTCGTCCAACGGAACATACATTGGATTCCAAGTCATGACTTCGCTTTTGCGATAGAACAGAATCATGTCCTGAATCCTCGAATAATGTTGGCTTCCTTGAGTTGCATCACCCTTTGCATCCGAACGCTTCCACACAATCTCGTTGACAAAATTATCCTCGCCAAAGACTTCATCCATAAGTACTTTGACGTAGTGCCCGATGTGCCAATCGAGGTGAACGTAGATGCTGGCGGTTTCGCTCATCACGCTTTTGATGGCGTGGAGGTTTTCAAATATCCAGTTCAGGTAATCTTCCTTGTTCCAGATGTCGCCGTACATCTTTTCCTCGAAGGCGCGCAGCTCATCGAGTTCCAGCTCGGCCTCGGCCTCTGCAAGTACTTGGGCCGCGTGCGGATTGCGACGCAGGTACACGTTCTTGGCGTAGTCGGCGCCCGAAGCGAACGGCGGGTCGATGTAAACCAGGTCCAGCGCGATGTTGTTGGCCTTGAGATACGCGCACGCCGAAAGGCACTCGCCGCGCAGCAGCAGGTTGCAAGTACTTGAGTCGCCCACGGCTTCGACTTCCTGCGCTTCGTAGAGCGGCAGGCCGCGCCGGATGCGGTCAAGTACTTGGTCGTTGTCGCGGTAGCGCAGCACGCGGCGCGTGCGCGTGATGGTGTCGAGGATCGCCTGGCCCTGCACGGTGTTGGGAACGTAGGGAATGTACTTGACGGGCATGAGATTCAGCCTACAAAAAATGCTTTGGCGGCGTGGCACAGCTTGCTGAGGTTGGCCTCCATGTCGTCGGCGTCCGAGAGATACAGGTAATCGAAGCGCGCGTAGCCGAACTTTTCGGTGTTCAGCTTCAGGAACTCGCTTTCGACGAACTCGCGCCGCCGCTTGAACTCCTTCTGCTCGGCGAAGCCGCTGCCTTTGGTTTCAATAATCAGGGCGCGATGAATCGCCTCGCCCTTGCGCTCGACAAGCAGGAAGTCGGGCGTGTATAAACCGACCTTGCTCCAGCCGCTCGCCACGCGCGCGTAGCACGCGATGCGAAACTCGGTGATCTCGCCTTCGCCATTGAAATACAGTTCGAGGTTGCGCTCTTTCAACTCGTCCAGGGTCAACGCTTCGCGCAGGAATTTCAACTCGAAGCTGCTGTCGAAGTTGTAGGGCACGTATTGGAACGAGCGCTCTTTAGTTCTTGACCGACGCGCTCAACTCGCTGCCAGAAGCAGGCAGCAGGTGCTCAAGCCCCTGCGCCTTGAGAGCCTCAAACGCCTTCTGCCGCTGCTCGCCCTGCTCCTGCAAGTACTTGCCGGCGTTCTGGCCCGACTGATCCAGCTTGAGCATCGTTTCGATGTCGGCCTGATCGGGATAGAGGTTCTTCTTGTCGGCTGCAATCTCCTTGAGCTTTTCCACGATGAGCAAACGCGCCTCGGTCTTGAGAATCTCGCACTTCGAGTGCAGCGTGCGCTGGTCGTGGAAGGCCAGCCGGATGCGCGCGGCGATTTTGGCCTCATCGAACAGCGCGTTGAAGCGCCGCACGCCGCCATCGTCGTAGGTGATCTCATCGAAGAGCGGGCGGATCTCGCTCTCGAAGACGCGCAGTTGCGAAAGCGAAAGCGCGCCGAAACTGCCCTTGCAGATGTGCAGCAGCCACGCGTTGAAGTCGGCCACTTCGCCGCGCTCGTCATCGAGGAAGCGCCGCGAGACTTCGTCGCTCGCACCCAGAGCGCCGGTTTGAATCTGGGCGTTGCGGCGCAAGCTGGCGGCGTCAATGGCTGCGATGGTGGCGCGCGGCGTGGCCTCCTGCGCGGAGAAGGTGTCGTATTGCACGCGCATCTGGTAGAAATCGACCGGAGGCAGCTTGAGATAATCAACGCGCGAAAACCGGGGCCGCATTTCGACCGCGCCGCTTTTGCCCAGCTTGTTGATCTCTTCGATGCTGGTGTGCTGCTCTTCCTTGAGCTGCTTGTCCAGCGCCCTGGCGTTCTCCGTGTTGAGCCAGATGCCCGCCGTTTCGGGCTTGCCGTCGGGCGCGATGCCGTCCATCTGGCGCAGGCAGCGGCAGCTTGTCTGCAAAACCATGTTGGTCGGGCAGTCGCCCTTCTGCGACAGGATGACGCCCGCCAAGCTGCGGCAGTCCCAGCCTTCCTTGCCGATCTGCACCAGCAGGATGATGCGCTTCTTGGAGAGAGATGTGTCGAGTGTCTTCCACTCGCTCTCCGCGCCGCCCGGAGCGGGATGAGTCTTGTTGCCCCTGTGGTATTTCAAGATGTCGTCGGGTGCGATTCCCATTTCGAGCAGCAGCGGATAGATTTCTTCTTCAAGCCGTTCGATGCTGCCGCAGTAGATGGCGAGCTTGGCCGTCTGGCCGCTGAGGTAAATCACGTCGCCGTGTTGCGCGAGGAAATCTTCCACGCCGCGCCGCACGATGGAGCTGGACTGCACTTCTGAAAGCGTGCGCACGGTGGGCTTCTTCAAGAAGCCTTCGATGGCGCGCGTCAGCGGGTAGTAGAAGACCGTGTTGGTGATCTGCGAGAACTTGACCGACATTCCCGGCGCCACCGGCACGCTTTCCCCTGAAGACAAGTAAGGCGTGCCGGAGAATCCCAGCACCCCGTTGATGTTGCCTCGCCTGCTCCAGTTGTTGACGACCTGGCGCAGCTTGATGTCATCAGTCGCGGCGTGATGTACTTCGTCAATCAGGATTTGCAGGTTGGGAATCTTGCCGATGAGGTTGCGCAGTTCGTTGGCGAAGTTGTCCTTCTCGTCTTCGGTTTCTTCGATGAGTGTGCCCTGGGCGTCGATCTTGACGCGGTCGAGCACGACTTTCTCGGCGTTCGTCACCATGACGAGGCCCATCAAGTCCTCGAACGGCTGGTGCTCGGCGACCTTGACCGCGTTCGGGCTGCGAGCCTTGTTGCTCTTGGAGGCCGACTTGGGCTGGTCGAGCATCTCGAAGCGGATCAGCTTCTTGACGTTGCTCGCGGCGGGCTCGGGCAAGACCCAGGTCGCGTCGAAGTTCTCAATCGTCTTCAAGCTGGGGACAAGCGACGACTTCAAGCCCGAGGGAATGAGCAGGATAAAGTTGTGCGCCCAAGTTTTGTTGTGCGGCTCGTTCTGCGCGAAGTACAAGTCGAGGTAGATGAAGGCCGCCATCAGGAACGTCTTGCCCGCGCCCATCGGTAGGCTGAAGAGATAATCGGGGTAAGCGACATCGTAGAAGATTTTCTGGATGACGCTCTGGCAGTCCACTTCACCCATGTGATCGAGCAAGTACTTTTCCAAGTCGGGCAGCAGCGTCCTGGTGCCGCCGTTGGCCTTGCTGCGCGAGTACTCGAAGAGGGCGCGCGCGGCCTTGTTCTCTTCGAGCACCTCGCGCGCCTGCTCGCTGATGTGGAGGCGCGACAGGTCTTCGCTCTGCGTTAGGCCACCTTCACAGAGCAGCTGCCACAGCGGGCGGTTGCCGCCTTCGATCTTGAGGAACAGATAGGTCTTGATCGCTTCGATCTGCGCATCGCGCAAGAACCCGCGCTGGCTGATGTGGTCGATGATAGCGCGCGCTGGGCAGTCGGGCTGCGAAAACCAGCTTTGAGCACGCTGAGAAATGAGAGCGTTGAGCATGGGGATGTGCTGCTTAATTTAGCAGCAACGATCCGTGGACGCGAGAATTCGCGTCCCGAATCGCCTACAAGTACTTGTTGCTTCCGCTCACTTCATCACGATCATGCGTCCCGTCCGAATTGTCACTGGGCCGAGTAGCCCCGATTCCTGCAGCGGCGAGTCTTTGGTCCAGTGGTGCCAGGTGGTGAAGGTGTAGCGGCCTGTTGGGCTCGGCTTGCCGTCGAGCACCCACTGCGGCCATTTCTTGAGGTGGATGCCGTCCCACTCGCGGTCTTCGGGCAGCTGCTCGTCGCCGATCAAGCGGTTGGGCCAGCCGTTGGTGACTTCGATTTCCAGGCGGTTGGCGCCTACCTTCGCGGCGCGCGTGATGTCGGTGCGGAAGGGCGGCTTCCACAGCACGCCCAGGTCAACTCCGTTCAGGCGCACGCGGGCCAGGCTCTTGACGGCTCCCAGATCGAGCGCAAGTACTTGAGCCGGGCCAAGCTGCGCGCGGTCGAGCGTGAACTCCTTGAGGTAGGTCGCGGTGCCCGAGAAGTAGCGCACGCCCGAGTCCGGGTGCTCGCTCCACGAGATCAGCTTGTCGAGGCTGACCTGAGCGGGCGCGCCCCAGTTCGGCGGGAAGCGCAGCTGCCACGGGCCCGTGAGCGTGGGCGCAGGCGAGGCTGCGGGCAAGCTCAAGCGCCGCATCTGGCCTCGTGCGTCGCGCAGCTGCAGCGCGCCGCCCTGCCAGGCCACGATTTGAGGGCGGCCCTTGCGATCGGCGCTCCACTCGAAGGCAGGCAGGCCGCTTGAGCCCGAGCCGCCCAGCTCAAGAGCGCCGTTCTCGGGAACCAGGGCGGTGCCCGCCTTGCCGCCGAGTGTGTACTCGACGCGCAGCCGCTTGACGTGCATATTGGCGGGGTCGCCGAACAGCTCGTTGCCGGCCACCAGGCTGAGCGCGTTGTTCTCGACTTGAGCCGCGACTTTGGCCGTCACATCGGCGCTGGCGAAGCCGTCGGTGGCCTCGTAGGTCGCGCTCTGGATTGCTAATGTGGGCAGCGGCGCGGCTGGAGCCGCCTGGCCCGAGAACGCAGCTGAGACCAGGTGAAGGCGCGGAGCCGCGCGCCTGAAGACCACGAAGACCGAGCCTGAGGGCTCCAGGCTCAGCGTGACGAAGGTGCGCCCGTTCGCCTCGTGGTAGAGCGGCGCGGGCTCGGTGGCTCCGGTGTCGGCGTGCCACAGCTCGGGCGCGCGGCCCGCGACGCGGAAGGCGCACTCGGCCTGTTGGCTTGAGTTGCGCTGGTTCGAGACGAAGTAGATGTCGCTGGGGCCAAGCGCGCGGTGGATGTAGGAAAGCCGCGCGTTCTTGCCTTGAGCCGAGAAGTCGGGCGGCGCGTTGAGGCTCTTCAGCACCTGCTCCATGCTCTGGCCCCACACCACGCGGCCTTGGCCCAGGGCGTGGCTCGTCACCGTCTTGCCGTCGCAGTTGCCCCAGATTTGGGCCGCAAGTACTTGCACCTGGGAATCGCAGGCGGGGAAGTTCTGCAGGCTCGGCGAGCGCGTCGGGCGCTCGCCGATGACGACCGCGCCGGCCTGGATGAGGTCGCGTAATTTGCGCAGCAGAGCGGGCGTCATGGTCTGGCCAGGCGGCAGCACCAGGAGGCGGTAGCTCATGCCCGAGGGCGTCACGAGCCGGCCATCTCGGACGCTGAGCAGGCGCATGATGGCGTCTGTGCTGCAGCCGTCGTAGTCGTAGCCGGGCGGCAGGGCGGGGTCGCCGTAGCGCAGGCTGACCGGCGCGTTCTCGCCCGAAGAATACAGCGCGTCGGCCACGAAGCGGCCCTGCTGCAGCAAGTACTGGCAGCGCGCGAGGTAGCGCAGCCAGGCCGACTGCGGCTCCCACAGCGTGTTGGTGCGCTCGAAGTGGATGCCCCACTGCCCCATCGTCATGCCCGGAAAGCGGTTGGTCCACGGCTGCATCGCGTAGCGGTGGAAGATGACGCGGTTGAGCCCCGAGCAGAACATCAGGTCGCCCACCTCCTTGAGCGAGGCCGGGTCGTTGGTCCACTTGCCCTGCTCGGGCGCAGCGGTGAACGACTCGGCCCCAACAATCGGCTTGCCGTAGACGTGCCCGACCGAAGCCGCCAGCTTCACCGAGCCCGCAGCCGCCCCGCCAACCCAGAACTCGCCCATGGGAATATCAGCCGCGCCGCCCGCCGTCAAGTCCTCGAAGGGCCCGTTGCCGTAGGGCTCGGTCGACATCTGCAGGCCGTGCGCGTGGCAGAGCGCGGCGAAGTGGCCGTAGTAATTCTCGTCCATCAAGTCGGCCACGGTGCGCCGGATGTCCCACAGCACGCGCTCCGAAACCCCGACGCCGCCCACCACGCGCCCCGTGAAGACGGGCAGATACGGCAGGATGTCGTAGCCGCGCCTGGCGAGGAATTCCTGACGGAACAAAGGCGTCCAGTTCTGGTTGCCGACTTCGTAGGAGTCGATGAGCGAGTTGTTGATCGACTTGCCCGCGAGCGGCCCGATCTCGTCGAGGAGCGGCTGCATCATGCCGTTCCAGTGCGCGTCCAGCGCGCTCTTGGACAGCTTGTCGACTTCGGGGCCGGTGGCTTCGGGCGGCGCGGGGTGGTTGGTTTCGCCGGTGGGCGTGTGGCCGACGCGCAGGATAGTCCAGCTGCCCGCAGGCACGTCCCAGCTCAGCGTGTTGTTGTGGAAGCGAGCCGTTAAATCGACGATCTCGGCGGGCTTGACGACGGCTGCGGGCGGCGCATCGGGGCCAACTGAAGGCTCGATGTTGTCGCCGCGCTCGAAGGCGGCTTTGGCCCTCAGGTTCGGAATCGTGAAGCTCTGGGCGGGCGTGGGGAAGGCCAGGATCGCGATGTCGCGGTAGAAGCCGAGCTTGCTGCCGGGCTGAGCTAAGGCGGCTTCGAAGTGCGCCGGCCCAACAACCTGCTGCTCGCTTGAGGTGACGAATTGCATGGCGTTGGCGGGCGTGTTCCACGGGCCGCCGCTGCTGGACCAGCCGGCGCAGTTGTGCAGGCACAGCTCCAGGCCGAGCCGGTTGGCCTCGCTCGCCGCGAAGTGGATCATGCCCTTGAACTCGGGCGACATGAAGCGCACCGGGCCGGCGGGGATGCCTTCCGAGACGCTGAAAATCTGCGCCCCGCCGACGCCGGCGCGCTTCATGGCCTCTAAATCCGCCGTGATGCCTTCGCGGGTGACGTTGCCGTTCATCCAGTGCCACCAGGTGTGCGGCTTGGCCCTGTCGGGCGGGGCGGCGAAGTTCGCGGCCAGCAAGTCGGGCGGCGCGGCGTGGGCGACGGCGGCGCACAGCGAGGCGGTGAGCAGGAGCGAGGCGCGTGGGGGGCGAGGAATCATAAGCCTATGCTTCCCCGATTCGCGCATCTTTCCTCTTCGCCTCGCGTGGCTCGAGTAGTGGCTCAAGTACTTGCGGCGGCGTTGTTTTTCTTCGCCGCAACGTGTTATGATGGATGGCGATTTCAGGGAGAAACAAAATGCGTAAAGTCTTGATCACGAATCGCGCGCGTGTGCTGCTGGGCCTGGCTGGAGCGGCTGCTGCTGGGCTGGCCGGCTGCAACGGCAACGGCAACGGCGGCCCCATCGCTCAGCCCACTGCGACGCCGCTCACCACAGGCACACCTGGAGCCACAGGCACACCTGGAGCCACAAGCAGGCCGGCTGCGACCAGCAGGCCGACCGCGACGCCGACGCCTCTGGGCAACCCGTTCAAGGCTCAGTACACCGGCACTTACCGCACGGTGACGCCGGCCACGGGCGAGATCGGCACCTTGATGTTCACGGTTCGCGAGGACGGCACCGCGAGCGGCGCTTTCGCCAGCCCGCAGGCCCCGGCTCCGATTCCGATTACGGGCACCATCTCGCGGACCGGCGCGCTGCAGGCCAGCGGAACGGCGGACTTCGGCGGGCGCACCTCGCGCGTCACGGTCAGCGGCACGCTCTCGCAGGGCGCCAACCACCTGTTCGTGGGCACGGCCACCTTCAGCAACGCCTTCGTCGGGGCCACGGTGCGCGGCACCATCGCGGCGCGCTCGATCACGGCCCCGCAGATGACGCTGTTCAACGGCAGCTACACAGGCACCTTCGTCAACACGGCCAACACCGCGCAGAACGGCACCGTCAAGGCCACCATCACCGACGGCACGGTCACAGCCGTCATCGAAGTGCCCGGCATCGGCCAGATCAACGGGCGCGGCATCCTGGACTTCACCTCGGGCATCGTCACCGTCTCGGCTCCGTTCCAGTTCCAGAACACGAGCCAGTTCTTGGGCCTGAGCGGGCGCATCGTGCGCACGACCGGCAACGCCGTCGTCGGAGCGGGCACCTTCTTCTCGACCGCCGGCGGGCGCGGCACCTTTCGCATCGCCAAGAACTCCAACGCTTAACACAAGCCGCCTCGAACACAAAGAGCGGGCCTCAGCCGAGGCCCGCTCTTTGTCTTTGCCGCGCCTCAAGTACTTGCACGCCCGCTCAGACGCCAATCTCGAAATCAAGCACCGCGCGCCCCTCCTCGAAGCGCACCTGAGCCCGCTTGACCCGCTTCAAGAGCGCGTTGGCATCCGGCCTACCTCGCGGAGCAGGCGGCGGCTCCAGCAGCGTGGGCTCCAGCAGCGTGGGCTCCAGCAGCATGGGCGAGGGCGGCGCGGCGGCTGAGGGCGCGACGGGCACGCCGTTTTGCAGAATTTGGGCGATCAGCTCGTTGACGACCTCGTCGCGCAGCGGGATGCTGCCCGAGATGCGCAGGCCCTCGAAGTCGGCGAAGGCGTTCTGGATGTGCTTGTCCAAGGGGTTGCTCATAGTTGCTCACAAGTACTTGCCCGGCACACTCGGCGGCTCGACTTCCAGCGGCGGCTCGACTACCAACTGAAGATTCAAAATCAGCTTCCCGGCCTGAGTCTCGACCGTGCCGCGCTTGATCAGGCTCAGGAACGCGCGCGCCCTGTCCTGCGCGCTGGGCGCGTTGCCCGCGATGGCCTGCGCCAGATCGACTTCGATGACGCGATCCGCGATGGCGACGCCTCCCGGCAGCAGCCCCAGCGCCGAGGTGAGCAGCTCCAGCAGCGAGCCCAGCAGAGCGTGCGAAGACGGCAGCGCGAGCTTGAGCCGGGGCGAGCCGGGAAACCCCAGGTCCGGCTCGACGTGCAGCTCGAAGCCAAAGCTCTTGGCCAGCCCCCACTTCTGCACGCTGAGCCGCACCTCGACCTGGTTCGCCTCGCGGATTTCGAGGTGGATTTCCTGCAGCGGGCCGTCTTTGGCCGCGCCCATTTGCGCCAGTGCCTGGTTAAGCATCTCCTGCGAAAATGGCAGGCTTAAGCTGAGACGAGCGCCCGCGAAGGCTCTGAAGTCTCCCTGCTGAAGCTGCTCGGCAAGTGGAAGCATGATCTTGATCTTGATCTTGGTGGCGGCGAGCAATTCTCAGGCGAAGGGCTGCGGCTTTTTGCCGCCCGGCTTCAGGAGCGCGGCCACACCAGCGGGAAGGCCTCGCCGCTCATCTTCTTGCCTTCCTCGACGTGGATGAAGGGGTTCATCGGGTGCGCGCCGGCCTTGCTGAAGACGGTCTTGTCGGTCATGTAGTGCAGCGCGATGGCGCGGCGCGGGCGGCCCGAAGTGTTAGGCCCCGAGCCGTGCCAGGTCAGCGAGTGGTGGTAGTGGACGTGGCCCTTCCTGACAGGACACGGCACCATCTTGGTGATGTTGCCCTGGAACTCGTCGTGCATGGCGTAGAAGTCGCGCATGAGGCCGATGTGCTGCATCTGCGGCCCCCACTGGTGGCTGTGCGGCACCATCCACATACAACCGTTCTCCTCGTCCACGTCGTCCAGCGCGACCCAGGCCGTGACCTGCTCGGTCTTGGGCAGAAGCGGCGGCCACAGCGGGGAGTCCTGGTGCCACATATTGACGCCGCCCACCGCTGCGGGCTTGTATTGAATCTGATCGTGCCACAGGCGCACCTCTTCGGCTCCGCTGAGCTGAGCGATCTCGTTCGCGATCTTCTGGTTGCCGACGAGGCGGCGAAAGGGCGGCGAGGCTTGCCAGATGTTGACGATCTGCCACACCGGAGCATCGCCCTTGCCGCTGAGGTTGGCGATGCGCACCGGCCTGTGCTCCAGCTCGTCCTGGTTCTCGATGACGCGCATCGTCTCGGCGCGCAGCATCTCGACCTCCTCGTCTCCGATGGCCGCGCCTCCGTTGAGGAAGCCCCGCTCGTGGAACTGCTGGATTTGTTCTTCGCTTAGCATGGTCGTCTCCTGATTGTCTCCTGAGATTGCCGGGTGCCGCTCAGTGTGCCGCGCCGGAGGCCAGTGCGCTTGCCCTTGAGCGATTAATTTTTCCTTTCCTTTGGCTGGCCTTCCGGCTGGCGGAGCGCGCGGGCTTGCTGCAAGTACTTGCGCCACCGCGCCGGAGCGAGCTTTGTGCAGCCGCGTTGTTCTTTGTTGTTCTTTTGCGATTACTTTGCGGCCTGGCTCAGGCTCTTGCAAAACAGCATTTTATGACTTCCTCGACTGAACTCGTGCTCGACCTCGACCGCGCCGATGAGCCCGAAGCCCAGCGCCGCGAGGCCGCGCGCGTGCTGAAGCTGGCGCCCTCGCGGATTGCCTCGGTGCGTGTGCGCCGCCGCTCGCTGGATGCGCGCGGCCAGATTCGCGTGCGGCTGCTGTGCGAGGTGTGGATCGACGAAGCCGCGCCGCCCGAAGCGCCGCCGAGCATCCAATATGCGCCGGTTCAGGGCAAGCGGCGCGTCGTGATCGTGGGCTGCGGGCCGGCCGGGCTGTTCGCGGCCCTGCGCTTGATTGAGCTCGGCGTGCGCCCCATCATCGTCGAGCGCGGCAAGGACGTGCAGGCGCGCCGCCGCGATCTGGCCCGCATCAACCGCGAGGGCGTTGTGAACCCCGAGAGCAACTACTGCTTTGGCGAGGGCGGCGCGGGCACCTACTCGGACGGCAAGCTATACACCCGAGTCAAGGACAAGGCCGCCATCGCGCGCGTTTTGGAAACTCTGGTCGCTCACGGCGCTGCGCCGGATATTCTGGTCGAAGCGCATCCGCACATCGGCTCCAACCGCCTGCCTCAGATCGTGGCCGCTCTGCGCGAGAGCATCCGGGGCGCGGGCGGCGAGGTGCACTTCGAGGCGCGCGTCAGCGACTTCATCATCGAGGGGAGCCGGATGCGCGGCGTCATCTTGGCCGACGGGCGCGAGGTCGGCGGCGAGGCGGTGATCCTGGCCTCGGGGCACTCGGGCCGCGAGATTTTCGAGGTGCTGGCGCGGCGGCAAGTACTTGTGGAGGCCAAGCCGTTCGCGATGGGCGTGCGCATCGAGCATCCTCAGCCGCTCATCGACCGCATCCAGTACCGCAACGCCCCGCCGCCGACCGAGCCCAGGGGCCGCGAGTGGCGCCATCCTCGCCTGCCCGCTGCTTCGTATCGCCTGGCTCACACCGTCCGGGGGCGCGGCGTGTTCTCGTTTTGTATGTGCCCCGGAGGTTGGATGGTGCCCAGCGCCACGCGCGCCGATGAAGTCGTGGTCAATGGCATGAGCCTGTCGCGCCGCGACTCGCCCTTTGCCAACTCGGGCCTCGTCGTCTCGGTCGAGACGGAGGATTTAACGCCTCACGCCGAGCACGGGCCGCTGGCGGGCATGGCCTTCCAGCGCGCCATCGAGACGCAGGCGAGGCAAGCCGGGGGCAATTCCGGCGAGCTCGGGCAGCGTGCTCCGGCCCAGCGGGTGCCGGATTTCCTGGCTGGCCGCCTCTCGAAGTCGCTTCCGGCGTGCTCGTATAAGCCGGGCATCAGCAGCGCGCCGCTGCACGAAGTGCTGCCGCCGCACTTCGCGGGCCGCTTGCACGAAGCGTTGCAGCATTTCGGGCGCACGATGCGCGGCTACGTCTGCGAAGAGGCCGTGATCGTGGGCGTGGAATCGCGCACCTCGTCGCCCGTGCGGGTGCCTCGCAACGAGCTGACGCTGGAGCATCCCGAGATCAAGGGCCTCTTCCCGTGCGGCGAGGGCGCGGGCTACGCCGGCGGCATCGTCTCGGCTGCCATCGACGGCGGGCGCGCGGCTCAGGCTTGCGCGGCGATGATCGCGTGAGGCGCTGCAAGTACTTGCAGCGCCCGTCTTCAACGCGGCAGCGGCTTGCGCTGAGCTCCTGCTGAGGCTAAGCCGCCTCTTCGCGCTCGCGCTGCAGTCGTTCCAGATCGGCGACAGCAAACAGGCGCCGCCCCGCGTGCTGCACGTATTGCAGAGGACACAGCTTCTGCTCTTCGACCCAGCGGTCGAACTCCGTCCACGAAACGCCCATCCAGTTCACAGCATCCGTGCGCGAGAGCGGTCGCTCCGGCGGCTCATGGGGCATCAACGTGACGCTCATGTGCGGATGCTCAGCCAGGAAGTACGAAAGCGCCTCATCGCGAGCTCTATCCAGAAACTGCCTGTAACCTTGCTTGGCCTCTTCAACGCTTCGCAGCAGCAAGTCGAGGTCGCCGCGTGCGTGCTGCAGCAGGTAAATCTGCATCCACTCGCGGTGCAACTCGCCCGGCTCGCTGCCGTAGAGGTTCAGGATCTCCAGGATGAACGCGCTGTCCTCGCCAGGGAAATGTTCCGCGACCTCAGCAGCCACCTGCGAGCGCAACGGAAATGGCGGGATGTCTGCTCTTATGGCTCCTCCACAAGTACTTGCGATGTCTCTTTGGCTGCTGTCCTCAGCTCGTTGACGAAGAGGTGCGCCCGCCGCGTCGCTTCAGGGATGCGGTAGCCTCCATCGAGCTGGAGCAGCAAGTCAATCGCGCCGCTCAGGTCGCTCTTGTGGCCGGGCGAGGCGAAGACCGGCCCGATTTTGTTCTTGGTGCGCAGAGCCGCTCCCACCGTCTCGCCGCGATGAACTAAAGGCGACCACGAGCCGCGCTCGGGAGCTAAGTCGCCGAAGGTGCCCACGAACAGGCTCTTGGCGCAGCCGATTGTTGGGCGCTCGAAGACCAGCCCGGCATGGCAGGCGATCCCCATGCGCCGCGGATGAGCCAAGCCCTGGCCGTCCAGAACCACGGCATCCGGCTCGGCCTTGAGCTTTTGCCACGCCTCAATCAGAGCCGGCAGCTCGCGAAAAGAGAGCAGGCCGGGCACGTAGGGAAACTTCGCAGTCGTCTGCACGCCGGATTTCTCGACGACTTCCAGCGAAGGCAGCCGCAGCACCACGACGCCCGCGAAGACGACTTCCGAGAACTTGTCGAAAGAAATATCCGCGCCCGCCACGAGCTCGATGTTGTCGGGCAGCGGCTGGATCGCGACCTGAGCCGCCAGCTCGCGCTGCATCTCGACGGCTTGCCTGGCCGAAACGTCCCAATCGTGCAGCTTGCGCCACTTCGCCATAGTCGCTCCGTTGCTCCTCGCCTCAAGCCGCCGGGCCCGAAGCCGCCGGGCTCGCACCGGCTCCACCTCGGCAGCGGGTTGGAGGCGGGTTGGAGGCGAGGCTGCGGGCCATTTTAACAGCCGCAAGTGCTGGCGCGCCTGTCGGGGCAGGCTGCTCAAGTACTTGGAGCTAAGCCGTGGACGCGCGGCAGGTAGAATAAGTGTCAGCTTAAGGAGACGCTATGAGAACCACTTATCCGCTGCTGCTGTGCGCGCTGGCCGCGCTGCCGCCTTCCGCTCGCGCCCAGGACGCTCCGCCCGCGACGGCTCCGCCCGCGACGGCTCCGCCCGTGGCTGCTCCGCCGGTGGCGGGAGCCGAAGCGCCCAAACCAAAGACGATAGCCATTGAGAAGGGCGAGATTCGGCTGGACGGGCGCATCACGGCGCTGAGCGGGGCGACGGCCTTCGACATCAAGGCGTTCTCGTTCACGTCGCAGGCGGGCAAGCTCATCGAGTTCGAGGACGCCAAGGACAAGAGCATCGAGGGCGACGAGGCGACCAGGGTGTATGCAGGCGACGACCTGGAGCATCCCATCGGCTGGAAGCTGATCAAGCTGGGGATGCGCGTGGGCATCATCGGGCGCGACCTGGGCTCGGGCAAGCCGCTGCACGCGCGCGCGGTTGTGCTGAGCGACTTTTCCTCGAAGTATGTGAAGGGGCGCGCGATGAGCGCCATCCATCCCGTCGCGATTCTGGTGGCACGCGGGCGCACCGAGTTCGAGGCGCAGCGTTTCGAGGAGTCGTCCAAGCTGTTCAAGGAGGCGGCGAGCATAGCTTCGGGAGCGAGCGACGCCAGCGGAGCCGGGCTTGCGCTGACCTGGCTCGGCTCGGCTTACCGCGAGCTGGGCCAGCGCGAGAAGGCCATCGAAACGCTGCGGCAGGCCATGGCCATCTTGAAGGGCGCGGGCCTGGAGAGCGTCTCCTCGACCACGCTGAGCAACCTGGGCCGCGCGCTGCTCGAAGACAAGCAGGCGCCCGAGGCCATCAAGACGCTGCTGCGCGCCGATGAGCTGAGCGAAGGCGAGACCGAGGAGGTGATCCTGAGCACCCGGCGCGCTCTGGCTGCGGCTTATGCAGCCGACAAGCAGCCGGAGCAGGCGCTCGAAGTGCTGCGCGGCCTGGTCGGGAGCTACCGTGCGCTTGGCCAGAGCGAGATGGAAGTCGCGTTGCTGCTCTCCCAAGCTCGCCTGCTGACTGCTCAGGGCAAGGCCGACGAAGCCGCCTCTGCCCTGGCCCTGGCCCGCGAGCGCACCGAAGCCACCACCGAAGCGCCCAAGAAAGCCGCCGCCCTGATGAGCCTGGGCCTCTACCTGGCCGGAGCCAGGGACAAGGAAGGCGCCCGAGCCAGCTTCAACAAGGCCATCGATCTCTTCAACGCCGCCGGCGACGCCCGCAGCGTCGAGCAGGCCCGCCGCCTGCTCACCATGCTGGACGCCCCCGAAGCCCCAGCCACCCCAGGCGCGGCGGGCGCCACGGCTCCAACAGTTCCAACGGGAGCAACAGCTCCGGCGGAAGCAACAGCTCCGCCCGCAGCAGGATCTGCTGCTCCGGCTGCCCCGGTCGCCGGGCAGAAGTGAGGTGAGGTAAAGGCAAGCGCAAAGGGGCTGCAAGTAAGTAGTCGGACAGAATTACTTTAAACCGTACTGGAATGGTTTGAAGTGAATGAGGAGGTGTGTTCCCACCGCGGCCAGCGCCAGTCGCACGCGGTAGAACAAGTTCTGAGGTTCGAGGT
>JAABUK010004554.1_pt1 | contig 22375 bp, 26 predicted proteins | sample 5559141 | NCBI WGS metagenome assembly JAABUK01 (sample SAMN10711869, study PRJNA513367) | rock metagenome | isolation source: Antarctica rocks | place: Antarctica: Victoria Land, Pudding Butte nord | collected 2016-01-03
AGCTGCAGGTCGTGCAAGGTGAGGGTCCGGGTCAAGCACAGTGTTGTTGAGGCTTGACAGCCCACAACGACCGCACTGCTGCGGGGCCCCGGTCCTGCACTCGGCTACCTGTCAAAATTATACCGCGAGTAAACGCGTGACACGCAATTCACTTCTCGGTCTCGATCTGTTGCTGGACACGAGCTGCCAAGCCAGGGCGTTAGTCAGCTTCTGAGAAGTTCGGCGTCTGTTCTGCTTGCTCAAATATGAACGATCTACTAGGCACAGTGCGGGTGAGATACTACTCAGTGTGTGCTTTTATAGTATTCCCGAAGACAGATATCCATCTCAGGCAACTGCAATGCTCCTCACTCACCTGTGCTGTCCCATTGCTGTTAGGGTGGTGAGACACCCACACGGCCTGGGGCTCCAGTTGATCTGGAAGCAGGTCCAGCGCCAGTACAGCAAGCGGATGCTACAGACAAGCACATGGAGGAGTTCTTCAAGGAGGTCACTGCCATCAAGGTGTGCCTGGTTGTTTCTATGACATGCTATCTCTGAACCTCATACACTTGCCTGTTTATGTGCTGTGTGATGATCAAGCATTGACCCTCAGTACTGCTTTGCTGTCTCAGGCTCAACTAAGCCAAATCAAGAAGAATCAGGAGAAGCTGTTGATAGCTCATGAGAGGTCCAAGACCATAACACGCTCAGCAGAGATGAAGGAAATCAGGGAGCGGATGCAGGTCAGAAAGCAGAAAGGCGCTTGCATAGAAAAGAAAGACAAAGACTACGCCTTTTGGCATCAATTTAAAGAGTCCAGTATTACACTGGGCTGCCCCGGCGCTTGCATAAGGCAGCAGAACTACTACTGCCTGTTACACAGTGTTGGTGCTCTCGTAGCTTTAAGGCAATGCTTTGCTTCTCTGTGGCACATAAACTTCCAGCAAGATTACTTGCGCATTGTTTACAGGATGACATTGACGAGGTGAACAAGATTGCTCACAACCTGAAGGCTAGACTGGACTACCTGGCCAAGCTTAATGAGGCAGCACTCAAGCGAAAGGTGTGTGTCCTTCCACTGATGTGTTACTATTGAAAGCATCATTCATCTGCCCTCAGCAGGCCTGCAGCAGGTCTCAAGATCAACGGACTGTTGCTCACTGAGTGCAGATCAGAGCAGCATTTGTCCAAGTTGACTGCAGTTGTTTCATTTGCTTTGCATGCAGCCTTGACAAGCCGCCAGCGCTGACCCTCCATTATTCATGCATTCCAACTGACTGGCTCAGGACTCAGGAGGCTCATGAACCTAGGTCATGGAACTCATGTCATGGAACTCATGCTGACCTGCTGCTTATGTGTTCAAGGGATCAGAGCAAGGGTCATCAAGTGAGCGAACTCGCACAGCCATCACTGCAGCCCTCTGCAAAAAGCTGAAAGACCTCATGGGAGAGTTCCAGAACCTGCGCTTGCGGCTGCAAGATGAGTACAGGTGTGCACTCAACCTCTGTCAATGTTCGCAGTACCAAGCAATCACACCAGGGGGGGTAAGGAACACTCACCCCTGGGCTGCCCTCTGGGTTTGCTTCAGACCCCCCTGCTTGATCCAAAAGTGCAGTAGCACCAGATTCTGCAATGGGGCAGGTGTCTGTCAGCATCCAACTCTGGCTTGAAGTTGTGGTCCGGCATCATGCTCATCATTGCATGCTGTGCTTGAGTGGTCTGCAGAGCCTGCCTACATATGTACAGACAAGACAGCTGTGTCCGTCATTTTGCTGTTTAATGACCGCAGCCGTTGCTGTTAAGCGCTTCTGTCAGAGCACTTAGCTCTCTGATTACACCGCCAGGTTTCAGACAAGCCTGCACTCCAGGCTGCTTTGCACAATTCAGTTGCGTGGTGTGGCACGTAAAAGAACTTTCAATGGCAGCAATCAGTGACAGACAGATCATCACTGCAGCTGTCGGCAGATGTATATGCTCAAGTGTACTGTCAAGCACTCACTCATGGCTGTGACTGAGCCTATGTCTGACACCCTTTTGTGCCAAGAGAACGCAAGACTGCGGTATGCATAACAGAGCCTAGTTGCTTGATCTTGTTAGCTGCCATCAGTTGCATAGGAAAGCAGGTCCTTCTGCTCTATAAGGTAGGCCCAGGCCAGGCTGAGGTGACATCTCGCACCATCAGACTGTCCTCAAGCATTGCACTTTGACAATGATGACAGCAAGAAGCAAGTGGCTTCTACAAGAGTGCAAAACTTCTTGTCCACGCTCTATACCAATCATTGCTAGAGCGTCACATGTAGTCTGATCTTGTGACCAATGGAGTTACTGCATCTGACCACTCCTGTCAAGAAGAACTCAAAAACTTCTTCCTGACACCTTGATGCTCTCATTGTAAGGGATCAACAGCAGCAGCGATAGCATGCTGGATCATTGGAGCGCACCATTCTGAAGTTGCCCGTAACCATGAGACGGGTGCTTATGCAGTAAAGAGGGCGCACAGCAGGCCACACACATTTTTGATCATGCATAACAGCACTCACTTGTGCTGTCCTGTGCAGGGAAGTGGTAGAGCGAAGAGCGCACATTGTGACAGGCAAGAAACCGACAGAGGCTGAAATTGACAACATGATTGACACAGGGGAGAGCGAGACCATCTTTCAGAAGGCCATATTGGAGCAGGGGCGAGGGCATGTGAGTTGACTTGCCAGACTGTACTGCCCTTGCCATACTGTACTGCCCTTGTCACACCATACTGCCCTTGCCACACTGTACTGCCCAAACACGTGCGTAGGCCTTGTTGTGAGCGAGAGCAGAGGCTGTCACAGTACTGGGCAGCCTTGTCAGATTGCACTGCCAAAAGTTGTGCACAATGTATGGTGCTTCTGCTGCTGGTGCAAGCAAGACTGCTGTTTATGGACTGTCTGTCTTCAAGTCTGCACTCGGCGTCACTGCAGCACAGGGGGTGACAGTGTCATGCTTGGCGGGCACCACTGGTATCGCAGGTGATAGCAGAAGCTGGTACAGCATCTGAGGTAGTCCATAAAGCGTCTGAGGCAGCACACAAAGTGTCTGAGACAGATCACAAAGTGTCTGAGACAGCTCACAAAGTGTCTGACGCAGCTCACAAAGTGTCTGAGACAGCTCACAAAGCATCAGAGGCAGCCCACAAAGTGCCTGAGGCAGCTCTCAAAGCATCTAAGGCGGCCCAAACAGCCTCTGAGGCAACCCGCAAAACGTCTGAGGCAGCCCAAAAACTATTTGAGACAGCCCACAAAGCATCTTTGAGACAGCCCACATAGCGTCTGAGGCAGCCTACAACATGTGCTTGAACATGGGCATTGATGGCCAGTGCCATTCCGCTGAAAAGAAAAGGCTAGACTACACCTTTTGGCGTCAATGTCATGAGAAGCCAAGTATTATACCGGGCTACCCAGGCGTGACATTCTGGTGCAGGTGTTGGACACTTTGGCAGAGATCAATGAGCGGCACGAGGCGGTGAAGGAGCTGGAGAAGAGCCTGATGGAGTTGCACCAGATCTTCCTGGACATGGCGGTGCTGGTGGAGGCCCAGGGAGAAATGCTGGATAACATTGAGCAGCAGGTCGGCTTCTTCCCATGCCTACGCCAAGCTTCCTGCAGGTTTCCCTTGTCTCCAGCAGGCATCCTATATGTTCCCATTTTGGAACAAGGTGCCTGAGCTTGTGACCTCCCTTGCATGTGTCAAGCTTCCTGCATGTTTCCCTTGTCTTCAGCAGGGATATCTGGACAGCATTGAGCAGCAGGTTGGCTTCCTCCCTTGCATATGTCAAGTTCCCCACATGCTCCTGTTCTTAAAGAAGGAGTCAGAGTTGGATGTATCAAGCTTCCTGCATGCTCCCTTATCTTCAGCAGGCGTTGCTGATTAGCTCATCAATCAGCAGGTTGGCTTTCCCCCTTGCATGTGTCAAGCTTCTGGCATGTTCCCTTTTTTGGAAGAGGTGTCACAGTTGGTGACCTCCCTTGCTTCCTGCATGTTTCCCTTGTCTTCAGCAGGCATTGCTGAATAGCTTATTGAGCAGCAGGTTGGGTTGCTCCGCTGCATGTATCCTGTGAAGCTGATGGGCGTGGTGTATGAAGCATTCCAGCAGCTTGAATGCTGCAGCTGCTGATTGCCTTGCTCGTGTCCTGATGAGTCTCTCACATATCAGCTTCCGTCACGTCGTTGCGTTGTTACTAGAAGGTATTGATGTTTGACTTATCAAGCAGCAGATTGGCTTTCCCCCTTGTTCTTGTCAAGCGACCTGCATGTTTTCCTATACTCAAGCAGGTGTCCTTGACCTGACTGAGCAGCAGGACGTCCTTTGATTGTGACCACGTTGCGTGCTGATACATCATTGCATGGCAGCGGGTCAGGCTACATGTTTTGACTGCATACACCTGCTTCTTGAAGATGATCAGGCTACATGTTTTGACTGCACACACCAGCTTCATGAAGATGATGATGTTCCAAAACTGTTGCCTGGCCTGTGTAGCCACGTGGTTGGTGTAGCTATTTGTGAGTGCTGAGCAGCTAGATGTGTGCTGTGGGGTCCTTAACACAGACAACACACACATATAACAGGATGCAACCTTCAACCCTGTAGGATCTAGTCAGACATATTAGTCTCACATATAGCAGTAAAATCATGGCAACAGAAACGCAGGGACACAGCCTGTTAAATTTGTCTGCAAGTTAGAATTTATGTTGCATGAGCTCAGCTTGGTCCATATGCTGACTCCTGCTCATTTGCAATCAATGCTCAGTGGCTTACACTTGAAGTGTGCGACAATGCTATGACAGCTGTGCTTGTCCTGCAGCTGAACACCCTGTTCAGCTCTGTCTTTATCGCATCTCAAAGGGCATGCAACATTCTTTGATGGCTATTGACAGGTGGGTAAGGCCAGAGACCATGTGGAGTCTGGCGTCAATGAGCTTGTGCAGGCCAAGAAGTACCAGAAGAACACGCGCAAGTGGATGTGCTGTGGGCTGGTCGTTGTCCTCATCATCATTGCTGTCATTGTTGTGGTGGCTATCCGACCATGGCGATATGCTCACAATTAGTCAACCTTATGCACGGTGAGGGCCACTCTTGGCTATGCATTGCTCTTGCTTTGCTTGTTGCCTTTACCATGCCGGGTGCCAGTTTGGCCTTCTTCAACTTTCATATCTGTGCATGGTTGATGTGTCCAAACAAGTGAGTACGGTTGATGTGTCCAAACAACTGAGTATGGCTGATGTGTTCAAACAAAAAATTTACAAGCGATTGCTAACAGTGTTTCAATCTTGCTGTTTCAGGAGTGTGATGATGATCAGATGTATGGGGGTTTGCCTGAGTACCATGCTTTACCACTGTGGTGGAAAATTATGGCATAAAAAGAGGGAAATTGGTGCCTTCTGGACGACAGCAAGTCAAGCTGCAGGATGCCCAGAGCAAGGCAGCATGCCATATTTCGATACTAGTACTCAATACTGCGTGATACTGAATACTATTCGCAATATGACTGAGACAATATTTCAAGTCTGACTTTGACCAGGTTGTGTGTGATAAGTTTACGGCGTTCTTGTCAAGGTGTTTCTTGCACATTGCATGTACCTGTGAGTTTTGGTCATCAATGTGTGCTTGACAGCGTTTGTAGACATGTGTTCCAATCTGCAATGTGTTTGAAATCTAACGGGTGTCACTGGAAGTCTTACAACAGCTGATCCTATCTCAAAACTCCACCCTAAACGTTAATTAACACAGAACAGCTGTCAAACGCCAAGAGCATCTATAGACACTAGGGTCTGTATGTTATGGCAGATGCGGTAGAGATGCATCAACCATTGTGACCCCTTTCATTACCATGCAGGCAAAACATGTCACAGCTTGGACTGAGCTGTGCCTGCTGTGACTTTGTCTGGCAATTCCTGCTGAATGCCATCTTTCTTCTCAGGGTGCAGCCTGTCATTGCTGGCAGTGTTCTTGCCAATCGGACCAATCACATCCGACTGTGCTGAATCACCGACAGCATCTGCAGTCTTCCCGACAGGCGAGAGGTTCTGAGTGTCCACGCCTTTGTTTCGCAACAAGCTCCTAGATGTGAAGGCAGCAATATCAGCAGCATCTGTCTCTCTGATTGGCACGTTCCACTTGAGCTTTTGCACAATGCCCTCATACCAGTCTCTGTCTAGGTAGCCCATGTTGATCATAGGCAGAGCACACAAGGAGGTGGTACAGCGTATGCTGCTGTCTCTCAGCATGCGCAGCGTGTGGCGGCCATCAAAGCTGGCCCTGCAAACAGAGCTGCACTTACAAGACATGCAGACTGCAGGCAAAGCTAGCCCTGCAAGCTAAGCTGCATTTGTGAGACATGCAGACTGCAGTCAAGGCAGGCTGTATACAAAGCTGCATTTGCAAGACACAGTCAAGGCAGGCTGCATAGAAAGCTGCACTTGTATGGCGTGCAGAGTGCAGTCAAGGCAGGCCATATACAAAGCACGCAGCAGAGCACTCAGCCATGAGAACATCATGGCCTGATGTCACATCAGAACTGACAGCTTCAATCCTTATAATGACTTGCAGCTTAGTGTCAAGAAGCCCACGGGCATAACTGCACAAACCATTGATGGATTGCTTGTGACTTTCACAAGCGACGTTCTCACTTAGTCTGCATAGACCCATGAAAAGAAAAGAAAAGTTTGCGCATTTCAGCAATCAAAACGGGAGCCTCCTAAGGCAGCAGCCTGGAGCTACAGACCCATGACATAGCACATGATTTGAGGCAAAAACCCAACCTGGCATGTGAGCGTGCGCTAGGGGGCAGATGAATCTCAATCTCTGAGCTTTCTGGGACCACCAAGGGTCGGAAGGACAGGGAATGAGGGGCGATGGGGGTCAGCAGGGTCCCGGGGACTGAGGGGGCAACCATGGGCCCCCCTGCTGACAAGCTGTAGGCTGTTGAGCCTGAGGGGGTGGCTATGATCAGCCCATCAGCCTGCAGCCAAAGTATGGGTTTGTGAAATCACATCATGGTACCAAACCCTATCACTTAGGGTTTGTGCTTGTGCGACATCTTTGCGACCGAGACTATGTGACAGATGCCAAGCCCGCAAGATTGCCTATATAAGGCATGAACCCTAACATTCAAACACTAGGCCACAGCACGCCTGAATGGCAAAGCATGTAGGTGCTGTGACTTTGTAGAGCATAAAGGCTGTTGCGTTTATGATACATTGTGTGAAAACACAAAGCTGTGATGCTGCCCAGACCGGTGGCTGAGCAATTAATCTTCAGCAAACAAGAGAGATCTGGTTTGTTCTTTCCTGGAAAATGGCTCAAATGCAGATGAGCACAATAGCAAAAGTACAGAGGTGGGTTGACAGCCACATATGGTTCTGCACAGTAGCCAATCAGTGAAGACAGCCTGCACTGGTCATGCTGGAAAGACACAACGAAAACCACAAAGAAATCATCATGCTAGTGGTGTGATAACCGCCCTGCATATGTATGCTGGCAACAGTCTTGCACGCATCCTTGGTTGCACAAGTTGATGTTGAGCAGGAACAACATGTGCATCTGAGCAGTGGTGATGTGGTGGCTATACAAGAGCCGATGCCCCCTCGCGGGTTAGGGCCTTAGCCTCAGCAGGATTTGCAAATCTATGCTGGCAACCATTGGGGTAGCCATGTTCAATAGGCCTATCATGGCTGAATAATAAAAACGTGGAGGCCATCTGCATAAGCTTCCAATCAGGTTTGATGTGAGGAAAACAAGATGTGCACCTGAAGCAGTGATAATCTGATGACCATATATATAAAGTTTCACAGGCGGTCAGATCACTGATGATGTGAAGAGAAACTGAGACGCACACCTGCACAGTGGTACTGTGGTGGCCATCTATGTATGAAGCTTCACAGTGTCTGATGAGCGTTGATTTGAGGAAGAACTGAGACACGTACCTGAACAGTGGTGATGTGGTGGACATCTACATAGGCTTCACATTTTGATATGAAGAGAGACTGAGACGCACACCTGCACAGTGGTAATGTGATGGCCATCTACATAGGCCTCAAGGGTGACCATGTTGGGGGAGGCTCCTCGGTCTATCAGGCACTCATTCAGCACATGATGCACCCTCTGCAGCTGACCTTCCCTGAATCAGCAGCCATTTTATCAACACACTTTTGTCGACAAAACTTCCGTTCTACTTCTCAAACCGCAGACTTGAGGCACAAGCCTTTCGGCTGGCTTTGAGCACGTTCAGACGCCTTCAAAAACACCTTTGAACACAATTCAGCCTGACACCATTCCTTGTTTACCACAACCACCCAACACACTAGCTGTGCGCTGACAGCATCCCTGTTTCATTTTTCGCTGTTTCTGTCTCATGTGTGAATGTTCATGTTTCCCTCTGAAAGGCAGCAGCTGCACAGCTGAAAGCCACATCAGGCAAGCAGCCATGTGCTATGATGATTGCCTGTCAGCCAATCACACTGTGACATTTGACAAACAACATGTAAAGTGTGGTGAAGCCTATTTGGTTCCTACCAGTAGACTTCACAGCGCTTGCGCGTCCTCAAGGTGCAGAAAACAGGATCCTGATTGGCTGCCAGAACCCTACCCAGGCAGGGCTTGAAGTCACCAGCGTCAAAGGGTGTCAGAAACCCTAGCGTACCCATACTAAAGCTGATGACTGGAGGCAAGGGGGTATCCTCCACAAAGAGGGAGGTCAGGTGGAGCACTGTCCCATCGCCACCAAGAGATATGCAGAAGTCCACATCTGTAATGCAGTGGACGTCACATTTGAGGCTATTTCTCAACAAGCACGCGCAGAGTGCCTTGTGGGCTCCCATCGATTTCAAAAAATTAAGGAAGATGACTGTGATGTAGGAGTTATCCCAATGCACCAGCAAGGTGAAAAGCAGAAGCAGATGCATGGCTGTCTGGCTAGACAAGGCAGGTCTGAATGATGCTGCAATAGTGAACGTAACATGGGCAGATGACGAATAGCTGGAATTTGTGGATGAGGTAGAATCAAGTCTACATGTGCCCAAAGAATAGGCATGCTTGCAATATGACTAGGTAGGAACACAATGCAAGCTGAGGAAGCACAAAGGATAGAGGCACATCTGCTGCTCCGGTGTGAGAATAGAAGTGCAAGTTCCTCACCATCGTCTTCAGCATCAAAAGCATCATACTCTGGAAACTCTGTGCGATGGACCGGTTTCTCTACCAAGACTCTGAGTCCCTTCTTCTGTAACCTGAGGAATTCGCATGTGGCTCAACATTTGAGCCTGTGCCATGCTCATGATGACAGTGGTCTTGAAGACATGCTTTGATAGGCATTGCTGCAGTGCCATATGCACAGAGCAGTCATATCAAATAAGGGATGCTGAGAAAAAGGGCAAACAAAAGTCACAGAGGACCAGACAGACACAAGAAGCACAGCTGTGGGCGTTGATGTGCATGTCTCCAAGGCAGTGAGATCGTGCAAAAATGGGCCAGATAGGGAGCACAGCTGTAGCGTGACTTGCCAGGTTGCAATCTCCTTTAGCTTTGCTGTGGTTTTGGCACTCCCTGTCTTTTTGACAATGAACACTGTCTGGGGTCCATCATTCTCCCACATGATATGTGCCCTTCTTTGAAGCTTCAAGGCCTGATTGTCAGCCCACATCTACATGCAGCAACAGGTGCACTGTGTGATGGTCCTCAGGATGTGTGGCAGGTCAGAATGAACAATGTAGACCGACAATACACACCACAGCTGCTCCCCTGACCAGCCCTGCTTCCATTTTTTGCGGATCGAATGCTCGCAAACACTTGGCCAGCTTTTGGCTTTCCCATGCGGTGCCAAGAAAGCTTGGCGAGGTCGTGGACATGTTTCCAGAGTTGCGCCTTACACACGTTGTTGTGATCGATCGGACGTTTCGAGCTGCTGGTATGATTTTGGCACAGCGTTGCAGCATGTGTCCTCCTGTTGCTCGCACGCGCAGTTCACTGACGTGCTCGCAGGAGAGCATCAGGATGGCAGCTCACGCGCACAGGGTGGCGTACAGACTGACCCCAAACGCATGCTCTGCGTTTTCGCAAACGAGTTGCAGCCGCTAAGCTGATAGGAGTGGCAGGGCAGCGAGGTAAATGCTTGGATTTTGTTGAGGTACAATGGGCTTTTGGCCCGTAGCGGCACCCTGTGTTGACCAAACAAGTGAAACGGGAGAGGAATCGAAAAATTTGACCTAACTTACGTCGGTGCACTCCCAGCTGACCTGCATGCAGGTCGAGTAGTACAAGATTGACCGTACAGTTTTCAAGACTCCGCCACAGCTCACAAACACATAAGCGTTGCTTGCATTAGTTCAGACGCAGACGAGTCGCTTATGTGACGCACATAAACGAGGCACCGTGTAAGTCACACCTCTTAACCGGAACGAGCTGATTGACTTGCGAGTTCCTGGCTTAATCTGTCACCGCCATGAGCAACTATGAGCACAAGGCCAGGGAAATGGTCGCTAAAGCCGACAAGAAGCTCAAGGGCTACAGTTTCCTTGGGGGTATGGGTGCAAAGTATGACGATGCTGCAGAGCTTTTGGAATCTGCAGGGAACAACTTCAAGTTGGCCAAGGCATGTGAGTGCTCACCAACACTCTTCAGTCTTTGTCAAGTCATGCTTTGGCTTTGTTGCTGGGTGCCTCACAAGGTAGCCTGATATAGCTTAGAGGGTCTTAGAGTACAGAATTCGCACTGTGGCACCTTCCTTTGCAGGGCGAGATGCTGGTGAGACCTACTCTAAATTAGCTGAGATACATGTCAAGCAGGACAACAAAGCAGACGCAGCTCAGGCATATGTAGAGGCTTCAAAAGCTTACCAGCGAGTGGACAAGTCAAGTATGCCTACATACTGTCTGGCAATTGCGATGACACACATTGCCATGATGGAACGTGATGGAACATCATGCATGCCATCACTGAGTTCATGTATGCAAAGCAGTGCATGATAGGGCATGTCCACCTGTGTCATGCGCAAATGCTGTTCAAGCAGATGCAAGCAGATGCAAGCAGATCCACATATTTTGGTCGTGATAGGCCTATTGTACATGGCATACTCCAAAGGTTCCCGGCATGCAAGCAGGTGCATGCACACTTCATCATGCAGTACAGTCTTGTCACGCCTCAAATCTGGGCAAATTGCTCCACGTGCTTGCACAATGTCTCAGCTTGCTGCTTGCGTCACTCAATGGTAAAATGCAGTTGATTCACTTAATGCTTCATGCAGATGCTCTACGGTGTCTCCACAAAGCTGTTGGGTATTACACAGACCTGGGCCGTCTTGGTATGGCTGCGCGCAATCTGAGGGTGAGTGTGCTAATTAGCCTTTGCAGCAATTGGCAAGCAGAAGCTGGTGATACTGGCCCTGCATAATCATGTTGCAATCTGGCGCTCTTGATTACCTTAACAATACATCATGCACCATGATGTTTTTTGCTCTCCTGCATGCTATCTGTTTTGGCAGCAACGCTGTGACGCACTGTAACTACACAGCTGTGAAGAAGTGTCACTGCATATTTATGAAGAAGTGTAACTGTACATCTGTAAAGAAGTGTAACTGTAAAAACTGTGCATTGGTGCTTGCTTTTAAGCGGATTTTGGTGGCATGCAGGATGTAGCAGAGACCCAGGAGAAGGATGGTCTGAAAGAGGAGTGCATTGAGTTCTATGACAAGGTATCTCATGGAGGCATCGTGCCAGTGGTGCATGTCAACGCATCCATGCAGATATCAAGCAACGTCATTACCTTTTGGTTGCTGTATTTGCTCTGTGTGACCAATGATGGGCAAATTTGGTTTGAGGTACTTGGTGCACAACAGAAAGAATGTATAGGCAACAAGTCAGCAGACCTCTGTGTGTTGTCATGCACAGGCAGCAGAGCTATTTGAGGTGGAAAACCAAACATCAGAAGCCAACAAATGCCGTCTCAAGATAGCTCAGTACAGCGCAGATCTGGAACGATTCCCAGTGGCTATTGAGATCTACGAGAACATTGCCAAGTCGCAAGTGGACAACAACCTGTTGAAGTACAGCGCAAAGGGCAATCTGTTGAATGCTGGTCTCTGCAGACTCAATGGTGATCACTCCCTGCTGAGCACCTGCATGTTCCATGGGTCTGTATGCTTTGACTTGTGCATGCTTGGCAGACTCAATGGTGAACAGTCCCTGCTGAGCAACTGCGTGTTCCATGGGCTTGTGTGCTTCGACTTGTGCATGCTTGGCATAACCATTAAGCAAATTGCCCTACGTGAGCATCATCCCATACACGAGCTTTGTCACTGAGCATATTTGCATACATGAGCATACATCAGCGTTGTTGATGAGCACGTTTGGGTATACATGAGCATAGTTGCATACTACACAGCTAGTCTGGTATGTGGCTCATGTGCGCTGTTTGGGCATTTGCTACCTGCTGTGTTGTGGTTTGAGCTCAAGCTGAAAGTGACATGTCACCCAAAATGAGAAGTGAACACATGGACACATGATGCTGATCATGTTGTCATAAATCTGATCATGTTTGCAGTTGACGATGAGTTCACCCTCAGAAGTGCCATTGAGCGATATGAAGACATTGACATATCATTTGGGGGCAGCAGAGAGCACAACTTGCTCATAGTATGTCTCAACTGCCCCTCCTGCTGCTGTATGATGTGTTTTGGGTCTTGTAGCCTTGCCACTTGTCTCACATGCATGTCACAGCAATCAAATGAAGCATCCTGTGTGGCAAGACCTTTGCCATTGGCACATGTCGTCTAGATACAACTGCTTCCTTGCTGCTTTGCTATATGCTGTCATGCCTTGATTGCACCTGTATACACATTTGAGCCTCTCGGCCAGACAGGCAAAGCAGACTTGTGAGTCTAAAATATGTGGCACAGGAATGGATCTCTATCACATAGGCTTTTGGAGCCTGTGACATGCAGACTCTCCAGTCATGCAGGCAATTTGGCCAGCAACCATGCATATTTACACACACATGTCCCCTGTGCTACAACATGTCACACATGCATAGTGGGCAAGCAAGAGCATGACATTTGTTAATTGTTGAACAGGGTCTGGCAGAAGCCAAGGAAACCGGAGACAGTCAGAAATTCACAGACGCAGTTGCAGAGTATGACAGCCTGACAAGATTGGACGCCTGGAAGACTCAACTCTTGCTTCGTGTCAAGAAGAGGTTGTCAGCAGTTGCTGATGGAGAGGAGGAGGATCTGACTTAAGATGTGGTGTCTCCAGTGATGTGTGTATGTGCATGACTTCGTTGAATAGGCAGCTGGTATGAGACCAAGGTGCATGCAAATGTTAACACCTGGTGTGACTGCTCTTCTGTATCATATGATGCATAAATAAGCCAATTCCAAGGGCAAAACTGTACACAATGCAGGGTGTTGCCCATGTCCAACTGTGTAATGTTCATGACATATACTCATCCAGGCAAAAGCTTCGACGCTGGGTGCAAGCTGCATTGCATTGAAGTTTGGTTTCAGAGCAGTCCTCAAAAACTCCGCAAGTAGCTTATTTCCGGAACTAGGCTATTTGAGCTGACACAATCCCTGCGCCATTTCAGCAGCAGCCTCGAAATCATTCCGCCTCGCACGCAACGTGGCTGATCGTTTGCACTGTTTGAGCATGCAGCAACCGTCCCCATTTAAAGATGACACGCTGCACGGAAAGGCAAGTCTGCGTGTACCTGTTTCCTCAATGCCATTGATAAAATGATGCCATGCAAGACGTCTGATGCGCATTTAGGTGGCATTCATCACGGGAGGTGGTTCTGGAATCGGGTTTGAGATCGCCAGACAACTAGGTGGGACTGATGGTTCTGGCTTGGCCTTGGCTGTGGATGGAATGATCCTCTGGTATTTCACTACCCCAGCTAAGCCAATGATGTGAAGGCGTGTATTGTGCGCAGGTCTCCATGGTGCTAAAGTCGCGATTATGGGCAGGCGCCAACAGGTTATTCAGGAGTCAGCAGAAAAGCTTCAATCTGAAGGCCTTGAAGCCATTGGTGTACAGGTAACATGCAGAAACCTTGGCAGTACTGCGTTCAGCAGTAAGGACAGCAATATGGGTCATAACACTGCTAAAATAAGCCGCACAGCAGCAATTGCGTCGCATGGTTGACACAACATATGATAGCTCCCAAAAATAACAAAGTATGCCTAATTGCATCAGCTGCAACCTGTTGACAGGTCACAATGTGCCTCAAAGATTTCAAATTCGGCGTCTCCACAGCATTTTACATTATGGGCTTGATGCTCTGGATAGTCCCGGGTTCAGTGTTGTCTTCCAGCTCCTGAGTGCATGATGTAGGGGGATGTAAGAGAGCTGAAGGACTGTGAAGCTGCAGTGAAAGCCACAACAGATAAGTGGGGCCGATTGGACATTCTGATCAATGCAGCAGCCGGCAATTTTCTAGCCCCTGCAGAGATTCTCACACCAAAGGGCTTCAAGACAGGCGAGTGGCATGGTTTTGATATTGGGCTTTGCTTCTAGTCAAGCATGCTGATCAGATGACTACCGATAGCACTGCTGGCACACAGATTGTCCAAAAGCGCATTATCCAGACCATGATCATGTGTGCTTTGCATCTGCGCAAGCTGTGTGTTGTGACTTCAGGGCACTCCTGAGCAGAAGTGTCTGATCGTCTCATGCTTCAAAAGCTTGGCAATGCATGCATCAGACTAGCACATCATGCTTCACATCATGCTTATGACTGCAACATCTCACACGACATCCGGTCCAGCTTCTGATTTCACCAATGTTGCCTGTCTGAGACTTACACTTACCTGATCTACAATAGTGAACATGCCTATAGCATACTCATGACTGTGTGACACAATGCAGTCTTTCTCCCGGCTGCCGCCTTAACACGCTCCTGTTATGATCGCTGAAAGCGTAACTTTTTTTCTTTTCTTTTCTTCCAATGCAGTCTTTGACATTTCCTTTTCTATCAATGCAGTCTTTGACATTGACACACTGGGGACCTTCACAATGAGCAAAGCGTAAACTTTTTTCTTTTCTTTTCTTTTAATGCAGTCTTTGACATTTCCTTTTCTGTCAATGCAATCTTTGACATTTCCTTTTCTGTCAATGCAGTCTTTGACATTGACACGCTGGGGACCTTCACAATGAGTAAAGCTGCCTTCCAAGGGCTGAAGGCATGTGGCAGCGGATGCATCATCAACATCAGCATGACTCTACACTACGGGGCTAGCTGGTATCAGACACATGCTTCAGCTGCAAAGGTAACCGTCCCATGCCACTCTGCACGTTCCTCATGAGTACACACATGCCTCTGTGTAATGTGAGTACCCACATGCCTCTATGTAATGTGAGTAAACACATGCCTCTATGTAAGTACCAGCATTCTTTGGCATCATGGTGCTAAATGGTACCCTTGAACATTGCTCAGGACCTTTGCCATATGCTGTTGTGCCCTGCAAATGCCCTGCAGTGTGGGTTGTGCCCTGCAAATGCCCTGCAGTGTGGGTTGTGCCCTGCAAATGCCCTGCAGTGTGGGTTGTGCCCTGCAAATGCCCTGCAGTGTGGGTTGTGCCCTGCAAATGACCTGCAAACCCACACTGTTGGATCAATCAGGCAGCTGAGCAAGGTTTTTATCTGAGTGACTACGACAATTGGTCCTGGACACATACAGACACATCTTGTGGAATGTCAGTAGAGACAAAACTTGCCCTGCACATGCCTAGCGCCAAAAATATCGTTTGTCATTGTTGTTTTTATGACCTTGCAGACTGCAACATGCTACATAGCATTAGACACTACCATCAATGTCACACTGTTCAATTCTGGCTGTGATGTGCACCTTGGCATTGAATGCAGGCAGCTATAGACTCAATGACGCGCAGTTTGGCTCTAGAGTGGGGTTACTACGGGATCAGAGTGTCAGGCATAGCACCCGGCTGGATAGGGGACACCACAGGTTTGCTGCTGCTGCACCATAGCCTAATTTACCTCACTTTTGGGCTACAAAAGAAAAGAAAAGGGGGAGTGGGGAAGACTAGACCTGTCGGCGTCAATGTAATGAGAAGCCAAGTATTATACTGGGCTGCCCACACTCCCTGGGCTTCATTGGGCAGTCGGTGTCTTTGATAATTGCCCTTGTCTTTCTATGCTGCTATGAGCCTCTGAATGCACATCACAGCCTGCACGCTGTTGTGTGGTGCCCTTTGTTGCTGATACCTGACTCCAAAAGAGGGCCTTATGACTGTGCGCAACTGTATGCACCTGACCCTAGAGCAAGACATTGTTTGAAAGAATGCATGCATGAACGTGATATGCAGCTACACCGTGCCCAGGACCAAAGCCGCCTTTCAAGCATCACCTTGTACACTGCAGAAGCTTTACATTGCAAGCTACTCTATATCACTACTCTTGCCATGTCCCTTGCAATCGTGTCCTAGCTTCAAGTCAGGTGGCATGGTCCAAGCTAGCATTGGCATCAATTGCTTCTCTCATGCAGGATTTGACAAATTGGGAGGGTTTCAGAAGGACAAAAACGCGGAAATGCTGGAGGGCATTCCCTTGCAGCGATTTGGCAGCAAGTGGGATATTGCTATGGCCTGCATCTACCTTGCAAGTAGGTCTGCATCCCATGCATGTCATGCATTCACCTAGATGCGTTCACCTAGATGCATCCACTCAGATGCATTCATCTAGGTGAATTCACTTAGATGCATCTACCTTGCAAGTAGGTTTGCACCTTATTCATGTCATGCATTCACCCATATGCATTCACCCAGGTGCATTCACCTAGCTTCATTCACTTAGATGCATCCAACAGATGTGCTTACTCTAGCATATGCCAACTGGTTCTCCAGCTGACTGTGCTTGCTTGTGGTCAGTGCCTATTTGGCATGTATTATCTGCAGTGTGTACCATGCAACCTATGCACTGCCTTCAGGCTTTCATCTTTGAAGCACGAGTACCCTGCATGCACTCACCTCCTGAGCACCAAACAGTCTTTCGACGCGCAATGTTTACTTATCATGACACCTGCGCTGCTGTTGTAACACACTACTTTGCTTGATGCAACAGCATTGCAAATGGGCCAGTCTTGATTAATCTCTACAACCATGCAGAGTCCCTGTTTCACTCACTGATCAAACATCAGTCCGAGATCTGCATCTACAGATACATGCATGCAGACATATACATCCAATTTGACACAAAAGAACCCTTGTGCAGCTCAATGTGCTGCAGCTCAACACTTGTATGTGATACAGGTTCAGCTGGCAGCTATGTTAGCGGCAGTCCCATAGTTGTTGACGGCGCTCAATGGCTGTATAAGAAGCCTGGAGTCCCAATGGATGTCGTCCTAAAAGCTTCAAGAGGTGAGTGCAAAAACAGCCATTTAGGGTCTCAAAGCTACTGTTTCATCTGCTTAAAGGCCAGCTTTTTGGTCTCAAAGCTGCTTGTATCTGTTAAAAGCCAAGCCTGGGAGTTGTGTGTTTGTGTGATCTTGTTAACGGCCAACTGAGACCAGTACTTGACAGCATGACATGAAGCCAATGACAAATGAGCACAAGAACTACTGTTTGCCTAGATTGCATATACCCATCTGACTGCATGGGGGTTTGACAGCCTTGCGCTCTGTGGCAAGAGCTGCCTGGAAGTTGGCTGCAGTGCATGCCAAAGCTGACTGCAATAGTTGCTGACTGTCCTGACAGCTGTCTGTTTTGTGCAGCTATGGAGTTGAAAAGCAAAGCCAAGGGGAAACCCGCTAGCAAGCTGTAAAAACAGTTTTTTGCCCATATTGAATCCTTCAAATGGCACAAGCTGTGCTGTGCTGTGCTGTGCTTGCAGCAAACACGTAAAATGCCAGACTGGAGGGATCCCTGCATCATTAGCAGTAGCAACCCTGCTGTATACATGTGTGTGAGCTTGACAGCCAATGGCATCTGTTCAGACACCTATAACATGACCAGCAGGCGTTGCAGACAAGTACAGGCCTTCGGTCTATAACTTATCTTTTGAGGAAGGAAACTGTAAACTGTTTATCTTCACATGCAGTGCAGGCATATGTCCAGCAGCCAGTGCAAGCGTGTATGTGTTGTTTATGCAAAAAGCAGCTTTATAATGGACTGAGTGGTGCCAGGCATCTGGCAAGCCAAGTATGCGTTGTTGTTGCAAGCAAGGTTGCTTGAGGGAAGATCTGTTAACAATCAACTGCAGGGCAGGTAAACACAATTTAGAAGGTTGTGATGGGTCATTGCACATCATAGATGCTTGAGCAAATGCGGACAAACCACAGTAGCAGTGGAGCACAGGATATTTCATAGATGATACTTCCAGCCAAGAAAGTAGCATGAAAAGCATGCAGCGCACAGTGCATCCTCAGTTCAATGCCCATTTGCATGTACGAATGCAGTCAGCATCTGCACATTGCTTTGCCCCAGACTTCGGCATTGTCAGATCTGATGTAGGGCACAGCTTCTGATCATTGTGTAGTTTAATGCTGTTGGCTGCTGCCTCAGGAGGTCCCCATTATGATCGCTGAAAAGCTTACACTTTTCTTTTCTTTCATTGTGTGATTGGTTGCCGTGAGAGTTTGGCAGTGTCGGCTGACAAGTCCCACAGGTCAGCAGCTACCTTCTCATCATAACTCTGAACAGAAGATGGCACCAAGACTGTCTTGGAAGCAAAGAGCCCTACAACAACACAAGCACAGGTGTTGTGCATCACAATTACCTCCATCACCAATGCCTCTCAGAGCAACGCCTCTCAAGGTCCAACAGCCAGCTATTGTATGTAGCTATTCAGAATGATCCACCAAGGCTTTGAATGCACTGGCTTCTGCCGGCCTTTGGTTGCATAGGACATCACATTTATGCTGTGCATGCTAGTTTGGGAGCTTGACCAACGTTTCACAAAATCAGCTGATGCCAAGTTGCCAGCTCCACATTCACAGGTCATACAGCCTCAAAACAGCCTCCAAAGCATAGCAGTCCCACGCAGCGTAGCTCAGCAACACATACAGGTCTGAAGCCTCTGTGGTCGCAACTAATCATGCATGTTCTTCTTGTTGTGCGCGTGCTCATTTCACCAGTGCTCATTTCACCAAACCAGTACATGCAGCTCTGGTTTGCATGGGTTCTGTCAAGATTGGAAACAGCAATAACATTGCAATTGTAGAGGGACAACACACTTGCAGCACCCCATCCTACCTCCAGAAAGGTGCCTGACTGGATAGTCAATCATTCCATGTATGGAGAGAACGACTCTCCACAGCATGAACTTGGGTTTGTTCACGGCAGCTGACTGCCAGCTGATGCTGGTCAGCAGAGGGGAGGTGAACAGACCACGGGCATAGAACTGCACATAGCACACGGATCAGCATCTCACAGCATCTCACTCTTGCTTCTGACACTAGTGTAGTTGTTGTCTATCCATCGTGTTCAGTCAAGCAGTCCAACTGACAGCAACATCATGTAGTCGTCAAAAGTGTCCCTGAGCGCCAAAACTGCTGTGGTAGTTGCCATCATACAATAGATTCAGCAACATCGCAACTGTCACCACATGCACAGCAACAGCCTGACATCACAGCGCAGCAAGAGGACAGGCACAGTACCACCTTGCGGGGAGTGACAGGGTGCAGATGTTCTGCCGCATTGATTCAATCAGTCATTGACTGATTCAGTCGTCCATTCAAAATGTGTCTCCTGCTAGGCTCAAATACATACATGCCAGTCAGACATGCATACATAACGCTAAAGCATTATAATGACCAGGGCAGAGCGCACGGCTTGTGACATAAGAACACGCTCACAAGCCCTGCATTGTCATCCAGCATCTAGCACCAACCACATCAATCAGACTCACCCTCAAGCTTGTCTTCTGCTCAGCAGCTGCTACAGAAGCTTCTGGAGCAGGTTCCCACGCAGCTGTTGCAGCATGTACTACAGTCTGGCAACCATCTTCATTGGGAGCAAACAAGTGGTTGGCTACCCATTGCATGATAGGCCCAGCTCTCTTCCAGATGCTAGACCTAACTGCACCCGGGTCTACAGCACACGACTGCACATCATGCCACTCACTGAAGCTCCCATGGTTTTGCACTGCCTAGTCATGCTGTGACAGTAGCTGCATGATGAGCAGCAATGCACACGACTCCACATCATGCCACTCGCTGAAGCTTCCGAAGCTTTGCACTGCCTAGTCATGCTGCAGTGGCCTTAGTTATGCTGTGACAGTAGCTGCATGATGAGTAGCAATGCACACGCTGAGAGGCGCCTGCCTGTGATAGATAGCAGATGCTGGGGCGACACTTCAGAACCCTTACCAGCTGCAGGGCTGTATTCAGGATGAAAGGCAGAGCCATGCTGATGCACTCATGATATATGCAGAATCAAGGAGTCTGTCTTGCTTGTGACCCAGCAGATGTCGATTAACAGTAATGCGCATTGTAAAGCAGGCTGTGGAATGAGGATGCAAAGGGTTTTGAGGGGGTTGACTGTTACCGTGTAAGAGAGCAGCATACCTGGGTCCAGTGGCAGACAAGAAGGCAGTACTGGTAGACAACAAAGCCAGTATTGGTAGACAACAAGGCAGTACTGGTAGACAACAGAGGCAGTACTGGTAGACAACAAAGACAGTACTGGTGGATAACAAGGCAGTACTGGTGGGCAACAAAGGCAGTACTGGTAAACACACATGTGAGCCACTGCAGATATGCAAATGCCATTGCAGTATTGGCATAGGGACACACCCGTGAGCCACTGCAGATATGCAAATATCATTGCCGTGTTGAAATAGCAACACACCTGAACTCCGTATGATCCAAGCCTACGCTGGTGCTCGTACGTCAGCAGCACATTGCCCAGCTTGGTTTCTGAGTACAGGAACTTCTTGGCATCGAACATGAACTTTCTGATGTCCTTGATGTACCCAATGCGATGCTCCACAGAAGCAACATTCACAACTCTGGAGGGCTTGGAAGCTATCAGAACTGGCTCCAGCAATCGTGTGAGGATGTAAGGCCCATGGTAATTCACCTGCAGGAACATAGGATTTAGGGTACAGGGTAAGGCCCATTGCAGGAGCATAGGATTCAGGGTTTAGGGTCAGGCCCATGGTAATTCACCTGCAGAAGTTTGGCAGTTGTCTTATGTGACTGTCAAGTTCCATGGTGAGCAAGTTACAGCAGAGCAGCGTGATATGTTGCATGATATGCAGAAGCATTTGATCGTAATTTGGGCAATCTGTGACTGTTCGACCTATGTGTGCAAACGAATGCTCACACTGGCTTTTGCACTTTATTTTGCACGAGAAGTACCATCAGCATGCTGATATATCCCAAAAAGCAGACTCTTGTTGTTACAGGGCATCTCCACAACTGCATACAGCTGTTTTGTGCATAAGTTATGCTTGCTGCTGCTGTAATGTTTGAGCCTGATTCTGAAGTACGCAGACTGAAGCTTGGTGCTGTGTACACAAGACTGCCGCAGTCACAGGGTATGATTTTATGTCTCAGGCAATACGAGTTTGCTTGAGAGTTCTGGCATGCAGCATGAGGCAGACCTGTGTAAGACCAGCTACACCTTCCTCAGTATACCACTCTCTTCTGTACGCAGCTCCAGCATTGTTTACCAGAATGTCACAAGAGTATTTCTGCTGGCGGTAGTGACTGACAAATCTATGAATACTCTCTGGCTTTGCAAGGTCTAAAGGGCCAGGGATCACCACCTCCGCTCCAGACACCTGTTTCCTGCAAGCATAAGCCACTGATTATGAGGACACTGCAACATGTGGGTGGTTGTATGAACACCTCACGGAAATTGACGCGCTCTTGGCAGCAAAAAGGCAACAGACGCAGCAGCACCGCCTTACCTGATCTCCTGTGCAACTTGCTTTGCAGCATCTACGTTACGGCACCCCAGGATCACGGTAGCACCCAATTTTGCCAGCGCAAATGCTGTTTCCCTGCGCTTGTCACACATGAAGTCATGCAGGCCTATTGTACCGCAGTCCACATCCGAAGGGGAGTGGGTGATGCGTACGCATCACCTGCCTATGCCGCTAGTAGCGCCGGTCACCAGCACCGTTTTGTTCCTCAAGTCATGAGACATCACTCGTTTATTCCGTCGCACTGCGGTGACGCGTTAGAAGGGCAGCTTGAGCAGCAGCAGTGGCGCAGATCAGCAGTCGCCTGAAATTTAGGGCGCGGTGTATCGAGCGCTTCTTGCTGGCGTTACGGGTTCGTCATCGTTACTAAACAATAGCCAGTTGGGGATACATGCCACATTTGACTACTTGACTTTGACAAGGTCTTACAGCAGATTTGCAAGCTCTGGTGCACAATTCAAGTACAAGGGGCAAACACCCAGAGTTGCAC
>JAABUK010004556.1_pt1 | contig 22370 bp, 24 predicted proteins | sample 5559141 | NCBI WGS metagenome assembly JAABUK01 (sample SAMN10711869, study PRJNA513367) | rock metagenome | isolation source: Antarctica rocks | place: Antarctica: Victoria Land, Pudding Butte nord | collected 2016-01-03
CCCCCTCACCCTCACAACCAGCGTCCTCGCTCACGCCCGCCAATTCTTCCTCACCGCCTCCCCCGTCGGAAAAGATCGCATAAAAAGACGCGACGTAGGCACCAACAACGGAGATGGCGCGCGAGGCTACCAAACAATCGGCGACAACGCAACAGAAGGCAAAAGAGATTACCACGAAGCAATCGACTGGTACCGGCCCGTGAAGCCCGGTGAACCTTACGCCGCAAGCCACAACGACACTCATGGCACCCACAACACAGAGCGCCATCCCCCCTTCCAGCTCCTCCACGGCCTCAACGCCTGGCCCACCAACCCACCTTCCTTCCGCCCCATCTACGAAGAATACATCACCCTAATGCTAACCCTCGGCACCGCCGTCGTGCGCGCAATGGGCATGGCGCTTGGCAACGGCATGGAGGATGTGTTTGTGCGGCACACGCGTGAGAGCTGGTGGGTTATGCGCGCGATCGGGTATCCGCCGCTTCGTAAGCCTGTGGGTGTTAAGGAGGAAGAAGATGATGAGGGGGTGAGTTGTGGCGCGCATTCGGATTATGGATGCGTGACGTTGTTGCTTGCGGATGAGACGAGGGGCGCGCTACAGGCGTGGGTTGAGTCGGAGGAGGACGGGGGAGAAGGGTGGGTGGATGTGGATCCTGTGGAAGGGGCGCTGGTGGTGAATATTGGGGATATGATGAGTAGGTGGAGTGGAGGGAGGTGGCAGGCTACGAGGCATAGGGTTGTGCATCAGGGGACTGGGTTTAGGGTTAGTGTGCCGTTCTTTTTTGAGCCGGATTGGCATGCACGCGTGCCGGGGAGGGAGGGGGAGGGGGATGTTGTTTATGGGGAGTATTTAGAGGGAAAGGTTAGGGGGAATTTTTGAAGGGGGGAGGTGTTGTTTGCGGTGGAGTCATAGGGCACTTGAGGAATCTCGGTCACCAGACTAGTGACTTTAGTCTTTACAGCGTTGACTCGCTTGGTCTATCTAGACGCTCAAGATGCTCTTAGAGCTGCTGACCTGTCCTCCAGCACGCAGTCACTGATAGCCAGCCATCATTCACAGATGGTGGGTAGTAAATAGCAAGCATTCTTGATGCTTGCGGTAGGTGCACTCATCCGCAATTACATGATGACCTCGTTGGTCACATCCTGTGACTGTCTTAGCAGCGTTCCATAAATTAGAATAAACTCAAACATACCCGCTTTAGCTCCTTGTTCGGCAAGCAAACGCAATTTTGCACCCTCACCTCGTCACCGACTCCACAATCCTTGCCCAGGATGGTGATGCTCTGCACCTTGACGCCATTCTTGACAATGCTCGTAGTGTGGCTGCCCACAGGCGTAGGAGTTCCTTCGACCCTAGCCCAAGCACCCACACGACTGTTCCACCCTATGATAGAGTAAAGCACACACGCATCATGCTTGATCTCTGCGTCTTCCAAAACGATCGATTCTTTGACACGTACACCGGCTCCGATGATAACACGCGGGCCGATGGATACGTTGGGACCAATCTTGGCTGATGGATCGACATTTGCAGTGGGGTGAATGAAGACTGGCGGTAGAATGTTGGCCGAAGGTGCGGCGAGCTCTTCGGATTGGGACTGGAAGGCTTTCTGGAGGTAAAGAGCGTTGGCCGGAACAGCTGACCCAGCACTCTTAATTTGGCGCCAAAAGTCCTTAGTTTCGAGGACGAAGAACTGGTTGCCGTCCGCCAAATCAGAAAGGATATCCTGTTCCAAGCGGAGGACCTCATTCTTCTCTCCATCGTCCAGTCTCTCGGCGAAGAATGAAGAATCAAGGTTTTCGGACGATGGATATGAGACGAGACGAGGTCGATCTGAACGACGCTTGATGGCGTTCTTGATAGACGGGAAGAATGTCTCTGTAGCAAAGAGATAAACACCGCAGTTGATCAAATTTGAGATGTTAGATTCCGGCTTCTCGACGTAATGTAGCACCTGCTTTGTCTGCGGGTCGCTCACGATGCACCCAAAATTCGTCGCTGCATCATTGCTAACCCTTGTTCCCAAAATCACCGCCTCTGCGTTCTTCTCCTCAAACAGCTTCAGCATCTCACCAAGGGGAAACGAACAGCACACATCGGCATTGAGCACGAAGAAGCGCTCAGGCCTACCCTTGAGAATAGCGTCCCGGAAGTGGTATAAGCCGCCAGCGGTGCCCAGAGCTTGGTATTCGCGCAGATATTGTATGCGAATCTGCGGCAGTTCACGAGCGGAGTCTTTGATGAATTCGCGGAAGACATTTTCTTCGTAGTAGCCGACCAGAATGACTTCTTTGATACCAGGAACCCTGGCGACAGCACGGAGGCAGTGCCAGATTATGGGATGGCCGGCTACGTCGAAGAGAGGCTGGAGGAGGATGTCAAAGAGATGTCGTTTGAAGGTCTTGATAGAATACAAACCTTTGGCACATCGAGTGACAATGGCCTGAAACGAGTCCCTCTTGAAGGTCCACCAACCTGTACCAACGGTGAGCTTGAGATCTGATTTCTTCATACAAAAAGCTTACGAGAATGACAGCCTTGGTGGAGGCTGTGGAGCCATTGGTCTGACGTGATGGTACCTTCAGACTCATCTTGTCAATATCTCAGTCGCGTAGAGCTATTGGAAAGGTCGTCGCCGCTGTCAGTGGAGATTTGGATATTTCTGAGGTCGACAAAGCTTGCGATCTCGATCTCTTCAAAGCTCCCATTCAGACCGAGGATTGAGAACCAATGGAGTTTCCACACTTTCTTGGTTCCTGCGGCCCGCTCGCTTAGCATAGCCGAGCAGGCTAGCTCGGCTAGCTATCGGAAAAGAGTGGTAGCGATTAGGGTTAGATGCCCTGCCAAAAAATCGAACGAAATCGGAGACTGATATGTTCCAAAGACGCTGATATCGGAGGCTGTGATGTTGATTTTGTACACCGTCAGCTACAAGTGAGTTTGATGGCTAGCATAGGAACAGCTCTAGGACTAGGGTTCACCAAGCTTATGTATAAAGTAAAGTCTCACGTTATAAGTCACATTGATTGCGAGGGAATATCGTGCTGATACAATGAGCTGATCTCATACCATCTTGTATTATTATTAGAACTCTGTAGTCTATGTAAAGGTGTCTAGAGAATTGAATGTGATGCGATTGGCGGAATGTGTGACGAACGCCAGGGCGGAACGAAGCCCAGCAGCCACTGTGTTGCCGCATGGCGGATAGGACAATCTCAAGCCTCGCATTGCAGGATTGAGATGCTCGATCCGTGTCCTATCGTGCTGGCGACCACCCGATGCTGAAGTTTCCAACATCATCGAGAGAAAGCTCCGAAGGTGTTGAACATTCGTGTCGACTTCGTCTGTCCTGGAAAGTCTCATATCGACACACTATCGCCGTGAAATGTATTAGGGTATATGGTGTTTTGTGTCTGGCATTGGCGATGGTTTTTCATTGCCTCGGTCTATTGGGTATTTGACGGTCGTCTATTGGGTATATGAAGGTCGGTCTATTGGGTATATAATGGAAGTGGCCGTGAACGTTTGAGGCGAGGCGTCTCCGTTATGTTGAAGTAGGTCGTAGCGCTTGAACAATGCTGAGAGCATCGGCATCCGAGAGAGTTGGCACAGCAAGTCTATGAACGAAACCGGTCAATAATCTGACCTGCGTCAAAAGGAATAGTGGACAGTACTCACTTCGCTGCCTGAGCTATCGAGCCAGCTGTTGTTGTAGAGGGGAGGCTAAAGTCTCCTATCGCTTTGACTAGTGTTGCGAAGTCTGGTGGCGGACTGCGTATCTTAGCCATTGTCGTGGCGGTACTGTTCGAGTGTTCTGCTTGAGGGATGACAAGATCACCCAAGACGGCGCTAAGGTCTGCCGCAGTCCTCATTGGTGGACCAGCTGGTGCGTTGGAAGCAACATCGTTCTGAGGCAATGGAGCAGCCATGGAGATTGATGTAAGGTGAACCGCAACCAGGACAAACAACGACAACGAGGACAACATTGTTTGTATGTGACTTGGGATGGTATCTGAAGAGTGGCAAAGATCAGCTGTTTATGTACAGATTCCTGGTTGTGATTGATGATGACCAGTCACAACCATTCCAGATGCCACTCCTTTATACAGATCTTCGACTCCAGATTTTTCTCTGACATAACCGATAAGGATAGGCCGAAAGGAAGTACCGCACTGCAAGCCCCCACACAAGGCTCCGGAAATATTTTCTAGCTCCGACATTCTCTGGCTTGCGATGTCGGTTTGTTGAGGCATGCTAGTGCCATCCTAGCAACAATCGTCATGTCTGGATCTCGGGCGGGCAATGCTCAGTGGCCCAACTACATTTAGCTCATAGATGACGGACCGTTGAGGGATGTCGCTTAGGAAAAGCTTTGATGGAATTGGGTGAGAAGATCCTATTATAGGTGCACCTGATTCAGGGCGCGTGTCGGCTGTTTGAGTGAGAATATGACCACTCAGAGACTGGTGACAAAAATCTTTTCCCCCAACATGCAGGGAGTGCATGACGCGCATAGCCAGTAACAATGATGCCTTGATGTCTTGCATGATTACCGCTGTTAAATTAATATAAGCTTTTGTAGGATTTTTCAGGAGGCAAAACATTTTAGAGCACGGTAGACGCGATTGCAGGAGCTCTCGATAGTATCCACTCATTTCCGGATCCACAGCACGTTCACCATCAATAACCGAAGTCTTCGTAGACGGTCTTCTTACCTGGTAGCCATTCTACCAGCGACTTTCGAAGTGAGGTGTTCGTGCAAAGGTACCATGTGGAAGAAAGGCTCAGGTCCCCTTTGACATCGGAACCTACCATACGTCTATCAATAACCTTTGCTCCCCACTTTCTAAGCTGCGCAATGACAAGGTCACTTTCAGCAGCAGACTTTTCATCCAACCTCGATATGAAGATGTTGGCGGACGGGCCCAGAGATGGGCATCGCTTAAGGGTATCCTCTGCTAGACCAACATCGTGAACGTTGAGCGTCCAGAAAAGCTTGATACGTTCCAGGTCCAGGTCGGGCAAATGTGCGATAAGCGATGTAATGCCAATTCCACCAGCCACAAACGGAACAATGTCATTGGCGCCTCTAATGATGTTCTCCACATTAGTATCACCCTTTTGGGCTAATAAGAAGGGAGTAAACCCGCTGGCAACATGGTTCACGACTTGAAATCTGTTCCAAAAAGGCAATTATGGGCTGTGGAACACCTACTGGTCAATGGAAAATGCACCTCCAAAGCCCTTCAGTGGGACTTCTAGTCCAGCCCGAATGTTTTGCTTGAACAAGAAGGCTGTGACCACTCCCACATTGCGGATAGTGATCTCGAATTCATCATTTGGTAGACCGGCACGGGGTGATGATGAGACTGTAAACGTTCTTACATAGTCATCATTGAGGCTTCTTGGGTCATCCTCCCGCATATGGCTATAGCCAGGAGAAAGTTCATCTTCGAAAGCGAGAGCAACATACTGGCCTGGAACCCACCCTCCTGTAGCAGGATCACTCAGGCTGAATCTAAAACGGGCAATTGTAGGCGTGAGTATATCCCTTGCCAATAGCTTTGCATGGACCCTTCTGCTGTCTTTGATCTGGATGTCGGGTAACTCCCGTTCAGTGGGAAGGTATCGAACCGGAGGATTGTACGGTGACCGCTCGCCTGCTTGCCCACGAAAGGCTAGACCCTGTAGGACAAAGCGTGCTGCGTCTACATTGACTCTGATCACAAGGTTTGAGCGAGGGAGTATTGCCGCTGCATCCTTACCGAGCACGATCTCGGTGGTACCTGTAATGTAGAGAGCATCGCCCGAATCAAAGTCTGGGAACATCAGGCCGGCCTTCGGAGTCGTCCACATATTCCCCAAAGTCTGATACAGCCTGTTGCCACTGAGTTCAGGGTAAACCAGTACAACTCCTGCATTGTCATTCTTTGCTACGCGAACAAAACCCGGTGGCCCCCCCCGGTGATTGGTACTCATGCTGAAACCCTGGTTTGAGGCAGACACGAAGAACATGTCGGCTTTGGCCAGTAGATTCAACGCAAGATTTGACAAAGGAAGGGAGTCCGATGATAGCACTGGTCGAGGTATCGACGGAATAATTCGCTTTTTGTTAAGGTATTTCGGACAATTGCCAAGACTTTGTTGAATAACGAAGACGGCTTGAATTTCTGCTGCACCATTCTCATCTTCCGCAGCTTCCGAGTCAAGATCTCCTAATGCACCAGCAAACATCTTGCCTGCCAGCTTGACTCGATCTCTTGTTGCTAGATGGATACCGAGAGCTGACACCAGCCGTCCATAATTACCTACTTCAGGAACCTTCCCATCTTGCCTTTCACCTACCAGTAGCTCGACGACCGGGTCATACTTCCGATCTACGACGGTCCTTATCTCGATGATAGACTGCCCAAGAGACCTCGCAAAGCCTGGTTGGCCACCAAGGAGAGTAGTCCAGGGACGACCTTCATCGTCGAGTGTTCCCAAGGCTAGTAAGGAAGACATGTGAAGCAAGCGCGTAGCATGCGGACTCAGACCCGGCGATGTGGGATTATACTGTGGAGGAACATGAAGGAGCGAATGCAGTTTCCGCTCACCCTCGTGGAATGTCATGGGATTTGTATTTATGTGGGACATTGTTGCCTCTTTTCAAAGAAAGAAGATAGGATTAGGACGAGAATAGAGAGCAAGTTCCCAGGTCGTCTTTTGTAGACACATGTTGCTCAGAACGAAGTCGACTATTCTAGCAGAAAGCATCAGTAATCAGATCCGAAGACAAACCAATTTCCCATTCGTGTGACAATGACCTCGTCAGGGAGCCTCCGCTGGTGAAAGCGATTCCGTAATCTAATGATGCTCGCTCCCATGGTCAGCACTCCAGACTCAGTGGATGCGTTCATAGTACGGCGTCCTTGTCGGATGTTTTGAATCCGTCGATGATCTGGGCCGTCATGGGCCGTTGCCCGATCTCTCGCCCGCAGATTATTTCTTGACTCTCGGACATCAAAGCCCACAACATCAGCTGTTCACCATGACCGGGAATGCGGCGGAAGATCTCGAGCGCTTCCGTCAACAATGGCAGGAAGAAGTTTCAGCGCGATCCAGGCGAGCAACACCGGCCAGCAAAGCTACCAGGCCAGCACGCCCAACCCAGCGGGGCAGTGGGACGACTGGACTTGAGCGAGCTTCAGGGCCCGTATTCCACAAACCATTTCGAGATACGGAAGATGCTGATGACTCTGGACCTCACGATTACCACAGCCTAGACAACAAAGATGAACGAAGGAAATTGGGTGAAGCCGGAGAGGGGATACATCCAAGCAATCGCCGAGAACCCAGCTCTGCTTTGGAGCACTACGAAAGAGCAGTGGAAAGAGAATCAGAAGGCAGTCTTGGCGACAGTCTGACCCACTACCGTAGGGCGTACAGACTTGATGCCGGCGTCGACCGCATCTATAAGAATAAACATTTTCCACCTTCCTCCCTCAATTCAAAACTTACGATTCCAAATCCGTCGAGTGCTGCCGTTACAGTCCCTAATCCTGCTCATCACTCCCTTGACGGCCCTCCCGCCCCAACGATATCAGAGCTCATTGCCTCCTTCTCCTCCGTCCCTATACCACCTGCCGAGTCACCGACAGATGCATCCCCTCCACCACTCTGTCCTATCTCTAGAGTACCTTCCGAGCTCCTTGTTAATATCCTCCTCCAGACCGCCGTTCTAGATGTCACATCCTTCGCCCGCCTCTCCCTTGTTTGCAAACGCTTGGCCTACCTAGTGGCAACCGAAGACCGCATCTGGGAACGAGTATGCCTTGGGCAAGAGGTCGGGTTCAGAGGCATGCACTACAATTGGGCCCGCACCATATCCGGCGATCTGCTCCCTATATCTATCGGTGACCTCGATGAAGACCTGTCCACAGATCTCTCGGCCCTCACTCTCGACTCCCCTCAGGCCATTCTCAAAGCCTTCGCACTTTCGGACAGGTACCCCAGCTATAAAAGTATGCTCCAGATGCGACCCCGCCTTCGCTTCAATGGCTGCTATATTAGTACCGTGAACTACATCCGTCCCGGCGGCAACACTGCGTCTCAATCGAGCTGGAACACACCTGTCCACATCGTCACATATTATCGCTACCTTCGATTCTTCCGAGACGGCACATGTGCATCTCTGCTCACAACGACCGAGCCCAGCGACGTCGTCCACTACTTGACAAAGGAGAACATGCACACGCGGCATGCCGGTGGTCTGCCCAGCAGTGTAATGAACAACTGCCTGCGAGGACGATGGAAGCTCAGTGGGGATCCCTACAATGCGAAATCTCCAAAACCCTTCGATAGCGGAGAGAAAGAGGAAGAGGGCACCCTCCACATCGAAACAGAAGGCGCCGACGCCGTCCACCCAAACCCAAAGTACATCTACAAGATGATTCTCGCTCTCAAATCAGCTGGTCGAGGCCCTGGCGCTACCAGGAACAACAAGATAGCGTGGATGGCGTATTGGAGCTACAACAAGCTGACAGACGACTGGGCGGAATTCGGGTTGAAGAATGACAAAGCTTTCTTCTGGAGCCGAGTCAAGAGCTACGGCAGTGGTGAGTGATTGCTGCGAGTGATTGACGATGCGACATCGGAGACATGCTATGATTTCTCTTTGTGGACCGTGCGCCTATCACGGCGCATGACGATGCACGAAGGCTAGAAGCGGTATACGGAAACTTTCAGTGGGGGCAGCCTAGACATGCTAGCGCTAGAAGCGCCTGATATCCACATGTTTCAGATGACGGACGTTTCCAGCAATATCACTCAGATCGAATCCATTGTCTTCGATCGTGTGCATTGCTAGTACAAGGCACCTCAGATCGAGCGAATTTGCTCGAATGGTGCTATCAATATATGTGATTTACCCCCATGCACTGCACGGGGGAAAGGAGACTATATACTTTTCTGCGGACCACTTCCTTTGTATCCAATTCCCCTATCCCTCCCAATCCTGTTTTCGAGTTGTTTGTCTAACAAGTTCTCGTATATCCCCAAAACGTCGAGAGTCTTCAGAATTCTCGTCCTCCTCAAGAATCCCAAATCCTTCAGAAGCTATATCCAAGTGCTCTAATGGGCTAACGTATCCCAGACCAAAACTCCTATCCTTTGAAGTCTAACGTTGACCTCCAAACCTTCATCGTAGATCCAATTGAAATGCCTTATACGGCTTCCCCATGATCTGACATCTTGGACACGGCCTCCCTCTTCCCAAATGCTGCTCGCTAGTCAATCGATACACACAATCGCTGCAGAAACCCGAGATACACTCCGTGCAGGCGTAGCTTTCACGTAGTGCATTCAGCCGTCTGCAACCGGCGCAGTATATTTGAATGGGATGATTGCTCGTGTGAAAAGTAGGGGAGGTTGCGTCTGAGCTGTTGGAGAGGCCAGAGGAGGGTATGTGGAAATTATGTCCGCTCGCCATTGATGATTGCGTTGAGGTTGAGGAATCGAGGGACGTTTCGACAGACGGAAACGGTGCGGGTCCGGTGAGTGTGTGTGGAGGGGGCGGCGTAAGGGTATTCTGAAGCGGAGATGCTTTGTACGATTGATTGTGAGAGACGGAGAAAGGAGGCATGGAGGCGCGTTTGATCGAGGCTGGCGATTGAGGGATCTGAGATTTAGTGAGCTCCTAACATCAGACGATCTGTTATAATAGTGGTCCGTACCGGAGTCAGGTCTCGATCGGAGTCTACTTCTGTCGCGGATGTAGCTGCTTCGATCAGATCTTCCCATCTCTTACCCCTCGCGGCTGCTGCGACTGCTCCCGGAGGTTCCGCCGAGAAAGCCTTTCGGCCCTCGATACTAAGCCTCCTAGAATAATCCTTTGACCTTGTTTTCTCGTGTTTCGGCTTCCTGCTGTTCTGTGTTATAGAGGATTTGCGAGGTCTGGCAGGCTTGTCCTTTTTTAAACTCTCATTTCTTTGCATCGGTGGGAGAGTTGACGAGCGTTCTGGCGGTGAGTGGGCTAACATTGAAGGAAGTAGCTCCCGGGGTCTGGGGGCGTGGAAAGGGGGCATCGATTCGTGATTAGTATGGTTCTGTATAGGCGGAAGCTCCACTGAAGGGTGCATTCGAGGCGGTTTGCCGTCATTTTCCGAGATGTAATCCTATGGAGACAATCTCAGCGATTGTTCAAGCTTCCAGCTTATTTCTGATTGAATGATAATATGCTTACAGCTTCAGAATCCCAATCAGAATCGGGTCTGTGATTGTGAAGCTGTGCTAAAGCTACTGCGGCTGTAGCTGCGGCTGGGTACTGGTCTTCCAAGCTTCTTGGCGGTGCTGGAGAGCTCTGGCTCCCAGCGTAGACCTCTCTATCATGGCCGTAAACTATGATCGTAAGTAAGCTTCCGCCAAGATGTCACGGCCGTTGTCGTACCTGGATTCACAAACGGCTGTGTAGGTTGTGGAGGTTGTGGAGGTTGCGGTCTCTCAGAGGGTGGGGTGTTGATCATAAGCTGAAAGCTTTCCTCGGTCGCGGGAAGCTTAGAGATGTAGTGCTCTGGATGTGCCCTCCTGATATGCTCTTGCATTGACCGGTAGCGCTTCTCCTGTGGAACAAATTGAGTGTCAGTATAAGTTTGACCACAAAGCGAGCTCTTCCGTGCTTCCAAAGATTCGAGAGACTTACTCCAAGGCATCGCTTCCGACAATTAGACCCATCATGGTTCCTTAAGGGACAGACGACCTCATTATCCACGTCTGAGGCAGAGAAAGAGCTTGTGAAGGAAGACTTTGGTGGCATGGCCTAGCGCGGCTGGGGGGCAGGGATTCGGACGATCTTCTCGAGCGGTTGCCAAGCATGAGCAAGGGTCAAGAGGAAGCTCGAGGGGCGCAAGTTGAGCAAATGCAGCTTCTGGTGGGTCAATTGAAGCAAAGGACAGACTGTGGGATACAAGCTGGAGCTATAATATAGTCTAAGGAACGCAAGTGCTGTGTTGTGGGAGGAGCTTGTGCGGGAGAGAAGCCTGCACTAATAGTATGTTGTATCGATAGGTTAGTGCGCGGGGCTGCACCCTTGCTTTGCCTGCAGTGACGAACGGCAGGTGGGCGAACGCCTTTCCGAAGCTTGAATAAACGTCAAACTTGCCAAAGTCCACTTGGACCTGATGCAACTCGTGGATGCTTCTAGACCGAGAATGCGAATAGTATACACTGCCTGTACCATGGCTAATTCAAAACGCCTGACTGGCTCGTAAGCTCAGTATGCTTTCATCCTTTTCTTCTATCAGAGCGGAGATCTTCCCAAACGCCAGACGCTAAATCGCTGCGACATTCATAGCTCGCCTTCTCAGATCACCTCGCTCCTGTCCCAGCCCGTCGGCTTTATATTCTCGATGCCTTTAGAAGGGTGTGGCTTGCTAGGATCTTCGTACTCGCTCACAAAGGGATTGGGGTCGATCTTCTGCTCGAGATTACCCAAAGTATGGTTGACTTCTCGGTGCTTCGCTTCATCTGCTCTGATGTAGAGTAACAGATCTCGCATGGTGCGATGGTCCTCCGGCATGTTCCAGTATTTGACGGCAATCTCTGGTGCCTCGAGCGTCTGCCACTTCGGCAGCCTCCCAGCATCGATATCAGCAATCGAGCGGGTGTATGTGAGCACAGCCTCTTCTTCCAGATATCCGACGAATCGATGACATGTCCGAGCAGACATCAGGTAAGATAGGAAGAAAGCATTATAGAAGACGCCCTGTGCACCCAGGATCATCAATTTCATGAATCGCCCAGGTTCCGCAATCTTCATGAATGTCAGAAGATGCATTCGCTCGTTATAGGCTTCTTCGAGGAGAGTCTCGATCCTACATAAGTCATCAGCTTGACTCGCATTGCAAGGTTCTGGTCGAGAATTGCAAGGTTCTGGTCGAGACAGCCTTACCATCCATTGTCGCGCTTTAATCGCCGCAAGCTGTGCAGGTGTCGTACTGAGGCAGCAACCATTCCGGGTACGCCAGCAACACTCTCGAGAAATAGGTAGCGCATCAACCATTTGCGTTCTGTCATAGAAGATGGCCCAAACCAGCTCCTGATGTTAGTGAGCCCAAGCGGCCAGGCTCGCTTCTTGGCCTCTTCGTTAGGATGGCTGTATCCAGTGGCGGTGTCCATGCCGAACCGCAACAGCCGTACCATGCTCAGAGCCACCCAGTCAGACCATTTTTTCGTCTCTCGGTGGGCTACTTTGATATCGTTCATCTGGCCTTCGGTGTATATAGGGTGGTGCCATGCTGGAGGCGTGTAGCGAATGTTCTCCGTTTCTTTGGGTGCAGGAAAATACTCTTTCTCTGCAGAGCGGGCTGGTGTTGAGTTCGTGAAGTGACGCCTCCGGGAGATTTCAGGACGCTGGATCAGGGAGTAGCTGAGGCATGATTTGGTGGATACGGGGGCTGCGGAGTCCAAGCTGTGTATAGCCTGTTTAAGTGTCACGACAGCCCTTTTGTTGAACACGGCTATTGTTGTTGGTCGCGCTGATGCGTACATCTGTGGCGGATTTATGAGGAATGTAAGAACGTTTGAGGTATTTTGGTAAAATATGTTTGTTCAATAAGATTGATCTGTCAATGAGGATTAGGAAGTCTATAAGGAACGTTTTGCCTCTTATGTATGATTCACTGTCTACTCCGTATCCGAACAATATACGTTTCAGCTCCACATAAATCAAGTCACGCGCTAAGGATAGCATATCCACAAGACGGATTCGGACAATGTGTCAGCAGCGATTACTGTGGGTGGAGCAGCCGATTCGAGGGTGAGAAAGCAAGACTGCTTTGTGAATGACGGAAAGATCCGGGATTCGGGAGAAATCGGCTTAGAAGGTCTAAAATACCAACACCAAAGACTCAGCCAGTCGCGTGACTAACAAGCATTCACTTCAAATGAGCGATGACATGTAATGCTGTGCTGCCACAGGAATATTGCAACGGGATCATGTAACTTGATGAGAAGTATGGAGAGTGTCGTCAAGCTCCAAGCCAACTTCTAGCGACGCGCTCTGCCCGATGTTTAGTCATCTTAGCGGGCTTGGCGATGTGTCCTGAGCTTCGTCGGAGATTCCGAGATTCCGTACCAAGGTCGCTCTCGTCTAGCGACTAACATGGCAGCATAAGTGTATCATGATGCACACTCGGTGAACGATGCGAATCCATCAGAAGCGAAGCTCTAGTCAACATACTAGATGTGGGTACCACAACCAACACTGAGTTGTTGAGCCAACACGGTCAATATGCCCGGTGTTGAGGTGCTCCCAACTTCGACTGCTATCAGAGCGCCAGGGTGGGCACTCGTTCCTGACACTGGTCATGCACCATCTCAAGTAGCCTCGCAGGCGACTACGAAGCGAGGTCGCGCTGCCAGAGCCTCGAACATCGGTGGAGGCGATACCACCGCCAGACAACAGAATGCGGTCTTGAAACATTTGGCAGACTTGGACAGGGACAGTCACCGAGATGTGCAGATCACTGTTCCAAAAGATACTGCTGGAAGAGGTATGCTTTCCGACAGGTGTGACATGTTGAGATACTCATATGCTGAGAACCGTTACAGGGTCAAAGAAAACTACAACCAATGTTCGGCGGATATTAATGTCACAAAAGACATTCGCAAATCATTTGGCAGACGAAGAGGCTGCCCTTGCCCAGCAGCAGCACACCGCAATCTCTACTACCCAACGTGTTCCACCTCTAAAGTCTGCAGGGTCTATACCAAATCTGAAGAGTGCCTCATCATCGGAAGTCGATTCCGGTTTGTCTCAACGGGGCATCGTTGCTACGGGTGGAACAGTATCTGCTCTTACCAGAGATCCTTTAGATGATGAGCCACTGCTTATGGTCAATGTCCCCTCCGCACCGTCTGGGAACGAAATGCAAGCTTTACTTTCTGGACCACCGCTCTCCTACAACGCTGCGCGATCAGATGCCCCACCGCCGCACAAGCCGCTGAGACAGTTCTGTGAGATCTGCGGCTACTGGGGTACGATAAAATGCATGAAATGTGGAGCTAGGGTATGTGGGCTGGAGTGCAAGAGCGCCCATGATGATGGTAGATGTCTTAAATTCTACGCATAAACCGATCGTCACTACAACTGCTGAAAACATCCTGAATCACAAAGGGAACGTATCTTGGCTGGTGTTCATCCAGGAGGGCTGCTTGGCCGTAGGTCTGGATTGAGTTACTGCGATCGGGAGGCCTGAGGAGTCTTTGTTCCATTGTCTGTCGTTGTTTGATCAAGGTTTTCATAGCTTCAGTCCTCCAGATCGCCGAGTCCGGCTCGAGGTAAGAGGAATTGAGACATGATCTCGAATATCCCTTGTCCGTCATTGACGAATTCTGCATTCTCGAAAATTCCAAAAACCTACATCTACCCTCTACACCAGGGTCGTCATACTCCAGCATCATGTTCATTTTGCGGACTTACTCCCGTACGTATGCCCTCAATCGTCATGCCCCCCCATCAGCCCTGTCCTGAATTGTAGCATTTGCTCCAAAGGCCACGCTTTCTATACACGTCTTATGATACGTTGCATGTTAAAAACAGGGGAAGCTGACTTCACAATCCGCGCAGCCCTCGTACCCCGACCCGCCACGATCGTCAAACACGTGTGCCGCTACCATAAACTGCCAATGTCTCTCTGGCTATCCGGTCCCACCACCTCGCTCTCGGATATCCAGCTCTCGCTCCTTCAGCGTCTTCCGTTCCCCTCGAAGTCAATAACGTTAATCCTCTTCTGGACCTTCTTCATCACGTCGGTGGTTATTCTTTTACTCGCTATTAGAAACACCCACTGCGCCTCCAGGGTCAGTCGTGACGCATCTGCTGTTGCCTTGAAATTCAGGTCGCAACGTTTCGGGCCTGCGAATTGGGAGGATGAGGAGAAAGCGGGTATGTTGGCGAAGGAGCGCTATATCACCATCAGAATTTGAGCCACGTTAGAGGTGGGAGGAAAGCGCTTTGAACAATTCCCATTAGCAAAGAAATCGTTAAGTCTGCTAGGGGCGAGGAGGGGAACATCAGACCTTGTGGAGGAGATATCTCTAGTGTTATATCAAGCAAAGTCGTTAGGCTAAGAGAGCAAAGGTATCAACAATCTTAATGAATGGTCTGTGTCAAAGTGGCATTATTGTTCATGCTTGCTTGTCTGCTAATCTACAAAAACATCACTACCAGCTTGCCGCTTCTTTCTCAAGGGATAGATATATGTTTCAAAGATGCACGCTCTTAGATGTACCAATCTATCTCAATCCAACCCAACCCAACCCAACCCAACCCATTTTCCCATCCAAATCCAACCCCCAAAACCATTGCCACTCCACGCATCCACATCCATCGCTCACAGTTCACTCGCTCCTGCAAGGAGATATCTTCTCCCCTGCCAAAACAAATCTCCTAAGCAGAAAAGACCTCGAGCGTCCTAGAGCCAGGTGTCACATGCGCAATACCATTCCTCAAAGGCGTTCCCGCACTCTTCGTTACAGTCTCCACTACTTCAATCACCACGACCTCCTCGTTCGTTGGTTCTCCACGCGCTGTTAGTTGGTAGGCGTCATTGGCGACTGTCTCACGGGCTTTCTTCTCCTGAACCGCTTCCACGTTTATCATATCTGGTACGTGATCGGGCTCGGATTCCTCGATGGTAGTGGCAGGTCTTCCTGCATCGTTGGTCGCTGCTAATGCCGATTTGACGCCGGCGTGGTATGCTGCGTTGGCTTTGGCACGATCGTTGGTGTCCTGTGAGGGTTTTATAGGTTAGTAATGTGCTTGTTAAAGGAGTTGCAGTGGTTTATTGAATATGCTTGGTTTGGGTGTATATTGTGAGCATATGCTGCTCCACGGCACGGAGCAGATCCCGAGTGTTAGGAAGGGAATTGCGAGATGACGTACCGTAGGAAACCAAGTCCTATTCCACATACCCTGACGAGGAGCTGGGGTCTTACATGCTTGATCTTCCGCTTGAGGAGCGGCAGCTCGCTCGTAGTAGTCACGAGAGGGAGGGAATGTAGAGGTCACTGCTGCTGTTTTAGGTGTAGCAGCGGGAGGCCATACTGGTAGGTCTGCGAATGGCGATGGGGAGCGAGCTGTGTTGCTACCCGTGAGGTCAGAACGAGTGTTGGCTTTTGCGTCTGCTGACTCGGCGGTCTTGGTGATTGGTGGTGATGGCGTAGGGCTACTGTGTTGAACACCTTGGGCGAAAAGGAGTAGGTTCTTGGCGTGCTCCCTGATCTCGGCTTCAGTCTGTATCCGTGTTAGCATTGTGTCTTGCAAGAGGAAGCTAGGGAGTTACTTCTTCAGTGGAGGACGGCGCTTGTGGGAGAGAGCTGGGGTCCACTGCGTATTCGGGCTTCCTGGGAGCGCACGTGCGGGCTTTCTTTCGACTACTTGCAACATTGTAGTGACCGGATGTGTTCTGGTCTTCGGAATGGGGTTCTGAACGCTTCCGCTTGTTTGCATTGCCGACTTTGAGGATCTTTTTACCAACACTAGATGTGGCTCTCGAGGGAATATGCAAAACCGGTAGATCGTCATCGGTAGTGTCCTCGTCTTGAACAACAACAAGGTTTTTGCCGTGGCCGCGCTCTTTGCTTCCCGGGGCTGAGTCCTTGACGGCGCGGTTGGCAAGGCGTCTGTCACTTACCGGCTTCAGGACCTGCTGCTTTGTGTCTCTTGAGTGAGACATAGCGCCAACTTCGACGTCAGGGTCAGATGAATTCTCGTAGAAGTCAGGTACCTGCACCCTGCTCATCGTTTGCTTCTTGTTAACCCGTGTTGTCTTGTTGGCGGTGGCGGCAACTTCATCTCCAGTGTGATCAAGATCGTCATCCTCAACAATCTTTCGCTTGCGTCCGACGGGTCTCTTCTCTACCTTCTTGGTGATAGCGTTCTTTCCCTTTTTGAGGACCTTGGCAGGCTTCTTCTTCGATGGTCTCCTCTTTTCAGCCTCGCTGGCAGGTATGATCACCGTCAAAGCATTATTCAACAGGTGTTTGCCATCTTCACCCTGCTGATTCCAGCAAGGAGTGCAGCATTGCTCACTGCAATCCTCGCAGCGATAGATTGTGGCGGAGTTGTGTTTGTTGCACTGATCACACTTGGCAGTGTGGATCTTGATCTCCTTAAAGGTCCTGTGCATGAACGGCTGGGCTGGAGCCATGATGAGATGATAGAAAGATATGATAGATAGTATTCTAGATGTCAGGAGATTGGGAGATGAATGAAGTAGATGTTGGAGGTACTCCAATAATTCTTGGTGAAAGTGGAGGACGGATGCTGCAGGAACAAAGGAGAGGAATGGAGATGGATGGTATTTGAAGAGATGGGTGAGTTCGGCAAAGTGTCATTAGCTTTGGTGTCAAGCCATACGTCTCGATATTTTATGTTGTATATAGTGTTGTTGTTGTTGTTGTAGAACACCAGAGCAGGGTATGCGTAGTTTGGTGAGGTTGAAGGAGGAAATCAGTGTCTGGGAAGGTCGACTTATGCAGGCTCGATGGAGAAGGGAGTGATCAAGCTTCAGATGTGAAGCGACCAACAAAGATGACAGAGACAGCCAATTGGACCCTTCACCGTTCACGCTGCACAGACAAGAATAGACGTCATCTGAGTTCGGCCTGACCCTTCACCCCTCATGAAGGGCCCAGTCTACTCCCAGTGCTGTTCTCTGTAAATTCAGTGACTGGCTTCAGACCCTACTCTAGCAGTTATCTTTAGATGCGTTTCGTCCGGGTATAGAAACAATGCGAGGTTGCAGGGAAGCCAGCCTTTACTCGTCCACGAAGACTGTTACACGAAACCATCTTTAGGCTGCCTGAAATAGACATAGCACCCTGGAATTGGTTTGCACGCTTTGGTACCACTTCACGCCGTCAAACCACCATCTCCGGAAGGCCACTCTATTTCCCAAAGCAGTCTCACTCACCTTGCTCCACCCTGATAGAAGCACATGCTCGGCCGTGATCCCAATGGGCGGGAAGCTTTTTCGGGAGAGTCCCCTGAAGAGGTCATGTGATTTACTACCGCACGCTGCTCGTGATGGGAGTTTATAGCTATATTTGGTTGAATTAATGCATCCTGGGTCCAATCTTAGGCCCTGGTCGTGTCTATTTGTGCGCTGTATAATTCGTGAGATGAGATCAACAAGTCCCTTGAAGTGCTGGAATCCGGTGACCTATACGCACCGATACCTTCTTCAAATTCAGGTTTGATGCCGACCTCCTCGGCCGCAAGCTTCCTCTGCCCCTGCTCCTCCTTCATGAATGGGAACGCAAGTACTTCCTTGATACTGTAATGATCCGTCAAGAACATGACCAAGCGGTCTATGCCCATCCCCCAGCCTCCCGTTGGTGGCAGCCCGTACTCCAAGCTTGTACAGAAGGTCTCGTCAACCATCTGAGCCTCATCATCTCCTTGGTCTTTCTGCCGTGCTTGTTCTTCAAAGCGTAGGCGCTGGTCGAAAGGATCGTTTAATTCCGTATAGGCATTTACAATCTCCTTCTTGCAGACGAAGGCCTCGAAGCGCTCACACAGACCTGGATTCGTGCGATGGTACTTGGCGAGGGGTGACATCATCTGGGGATGGCCGGTAATGAAGGTCGGGTTGACGCATGTCTCTTCGATGAACTCACCAACAAGCTTGTCTAGCATCCGAGCATTCGTCTGCGGTGGCGAGCATTCAACCTTCTTTTTCTCGAGCATACGCTTGAGGAAGTCATTAGTAGCGGCAGTATGCAGCTCCTCGCCTGGTGGGAACTTCTCCCCGCAGGCTTCTTCAAGAGCCGGAATCATCTCAACTCGCTTCCAAGGCTTGGCCCAATTCACTTCGTATTTATCCCCAGTCTGGGTATGGAACGTTGTCTCATGACCGCCAGTGACATGCTTGACCAGGCCAGATATTAGATCCTCGGTGATTTCCATAACATCGTAAACATCCGCGTAAGCCATATAGAACTCGCAAGTGGTGAACTCAGGGTTGTGGGTCAGGTCGATACCCTCATTTCGAAATAGTCTACCTAACTCGTAAACTCGCTCCAACCCGCCCACAATTAGCTGCTTGAGGTAGAGCTCGGGCGCAACACGCATAAAGAGATTCATGTTTAGGTCGTTGTGATGCGTGACGAAAGGCTTAGCGGTCGCACCCCCAGCAATGGAATTCATCATGGGAGTCTCGACTTCAACAAAGTCTTTCTCATCAAAGAAACGCCGGATATAGGTGATCATTTTGGAGCGAGTAACGAAAACATTGCGGGCATCATCATTCATGATTAGATCCAGGTATCTCTGACGATAACGTTGCTCTTGATCCTTGAAGCCGTAGTGCTCAGAAGGGATTTGGTGCAGACATGGCGTGAGTAGTATGATTTCTCGAGCAAATATCGACAACTCTCCGTCGAGTCGATTTCGTGGCGCGGTCCGTCCAGGATAGCCAATGACTCCTATGATGTCGCCTCTCCGTAGGTGCTCGTGCTGCTGCTCAAACGGTATGGGACCTGAAGCCTCTTGAGCCTGACACATTATCTGAACCTTCACGCCTTCCGCACGCAGATCGTAGAAGACCAACTTGGATCCAGAGACCCGTTTAGTGTATATGCGCCCTCCAAGTCTCACCTCGACATCCTTGAGATGCTCCCCTGTTTTGATCTTTTCATGCTCTTTGAGGAATTCCCGCAGGTCTGTTGTCACCTGAAATTTGTGCGGGTAAGGATCGGGCTTGTGGCTCTTGCGAAGCTCCTGGATTTTGCGCGACCGAATTTCGAAGTATTGCTGAAGCTTATCAACAGGCCAATTTACGTACTCAATTTCTTGTAGATACACACGTTCGGCGTCAATTCAGCCTCCTCGTCCTCCGCAGACGCAGGCTTCTTGCCGGCCTTTTCTGCCTTGGGTGGGGCTGCAGCCGCTTTGGCTTTCTTCTTTTCCTCTTGTTCTCGCTGCTTCTGGCGTTTCTTGAGCTCGCTCTTGCTGCAGAACGTGAGCATACGTTGTGGTTTTGGGCCAAACACCTACCTGATCATCTCACCAGTAGCTTCATCGAGGTGCAGATTGGCCATTTGGCCGCTTGGTGCTTCGTCCGCCATGGTGAGGTGGTTAATTTAAAGCGCAGATGATTGTGCAGAATAGTGAAAGCACTTTACGCGAGAAATGATTGTGTCAGTGGAATAACTCCGTCACCACATCAAACTTTCTTTGACCACGACCTACGGGTTCATTGCCATGTATTTCACGTCTTTAGATAGTCTTTACGTTACATGGCTAATGTTTCACGAGTTCTGGACAAAGATTTAGCAGTCACAGAGGCAATACCCCTAGTTACCTTTATCTGCTCGTTTTCGGTTTTTGTTCGTCGGCCCGCGGCCGTACCACTAAAATTCTACTTAAAAACTATTAACCACCGAATTAATCATCTATAACACTAAAAACCTCTTAAAAAGTGTCCTAATTAGGAAATCTTAAAGCTATTCCTTATTATATATAACTAAGTATATCCTAAGGCTATAATTACTAACTTATAATTATTTATAATCCTTTAAATATACCTCTACCTCTTTCTAATACCTAAAAGAACTAGATCTAATAATATTTATATTATAAATTAATACCTATAATTATTAACTTCCTTAAGGGAGTTATAAATTAATTAATCAAAAAGATATATAATAATATTATATTATTTAATATATATATATATTTAAATAGAGGGCTTAAATAGGGGCGCTTATTAAAAATATTACTATTTATATAAGATATTATTTAGATATTCTTGAAGTAAAAGTCTTAAATATATCTTAATAAGATTTAATACTTTATCTTTAATAAATAGGGTATTTACCTAGGTATTCCTTATATATTAAAAATACTTAAGAGGATAAAGATAAATAAGAAGTTATTATAATAAGTTACTATAAAGTAATTATAGGCGTATTAGAATAGCTTTTTTTATAAGGTTAATATATATATAATTAATATACTTATTACTATTAATAAAAGTATTATAAATAAGTATACCTACTTTTATAAATAGGATTAAGCTATATATAATATTAAACCTTAAATTATTTAACCTCTTAAATAATCTAAGTAATTTAATATCTTCCCTATTTATATAATTAATAATATCCTTCTTTATTATATCTACTAAGGTGTAATTAATAGGGCTAGATTTAAATAATTCCTTATAAATAAAGTACTTTTATATTATAACTTATTTCTTATACTAAGATTAGTCCTACTTATAAATAATTACTTTACTTATTATATAAAAGAAGTTTAAGGATTATATAATAATTTTAATATCCTTCTTTAATATCTTTTACCTTACTCCCTTAACCTTAATCTAATTAAGGAGCTTTTCTTAATAATAAAGGCTTAATTAAAGTAATATAATATACTCTTAAAGGAGATAAGCTTTAAGTAGCTACTATAAATAATAATTAAAGCCTATAATTATAAGAGGTTTATTAAGGATTATTTTAAGTACTTAAGCTATTAGATAAGACTATATAAAGAGTTATAAGATAATAATAATAATAAGGAAGAAGGTAAAGATATTAAGATATTAAATTAATAAATAAAGAAGCTTAAAAATTAAGCTTTTAAGCTATATCTTTAATATTTTATATATATTTTATTTATATAAATTTAAAACCTTTTATAAGGACTAGCTAGTAATGTAATATCTAAGCTACGTTATAGTACTATAATAGTATAGCGCTACCCTTTTCCCTAGTATATAGATAAGGGAATTCCTAGAGAAAGGGGAGCTAGTAATTAATCTTAATACTTATAAAATAGAGAGTTTAATATATATATTATCTAAGCTACTTAGTAATTATATTATTATATATTATTATATATTATCCTTATATTTTAATTACTTTAAATCCTATTAAGGATAATAACTTAACTATTAATAACTATAATTAATAGAGTATTATAATTAAATTATAAAGGATATAATAAAGGGCTACTTATAGCTTATATAAATATAAGGGGAATAAACTTTAAAGTTAAGTATATTTAAAGAATTAATAAATAAGCTAATTAATAAAGAAGTTATATAATATATCTTAATAGAGTATTTATACTTTATCCTAATTATATTAATAGAGCTAGAAACTCGTATAGCCTTAAAAGATAAAATTAAAGAGCTAGAAATATAAATTATAAAGAAATAATAAATAAAATAGTTATAATAATAGATAATAAATTTAAAGAATAAAGTATAAAGTAATAATAAAGGCTTTTTAATATATTACTACTAACTCTCTTTAATTAATAACCTAGAATTAAAGAAAATATAATATAAATATATATTTAAGTTATAAGACCTTTATA
>JAABUK010004557.1_pt1 | contig 22370 bp, 21 predicted proteins | sample 5559141 | NCBI WGS metagenome assembly JAABUK01 (sample SAMN10711869, study PRJNA513367) | rock metagenome | isolation source: Antarctica rocks | place: Antarctica: Victoria Land, Pudding Butte nord | collected 2016-01-03
GCGATGCTGTGGAGACAAGTCTTGCCAGCGAATTGGCAGTGTAGAGAGATGAGGCGGGTTTGAATACGTACTGAGAGGGCGTGAGGCCATAGGATGCGACTGCGGGCTGTCAGCATGAGAAGCTCGTAAGAGAGCAGGAGCGCGACGTACCATGACCTGTGATGCCGAGTTCTATGATCGCGAACAGAAACTGCAGTCCACGAAGACCAAGGACGAGGATTTCGAGAAGGGCCATGTCTGTGTGATGGGATTTGTTTTGGGAGATATTAAGGGTTTAGCAGGCCGCGTCGATGTTCTTTGTATGTTGAACGTTCTCAGGGGTCAGGCTGAGCTGATGAAGTGCGGAGTCTGTTAATTAAGATAGAATGGGGGCGGTCAGCTCTCCTCTTCAATTGAATCTTGAATGCAGCCTGCCCCAAATGGGCAATCTCCAGCGCGTGACGCATTGATTGGCGAATACCGTGCAGACGCCACAATGCCAGGACCATTTTAGCGTGACGGAACGCGCGTGGCTAAATTGCATCTGAAGTCACTGCCCAGCCGTTCATGTTGACGTGATTGGAACCTATACACATTTCGGAAACTTCGAGGCGTATATCTTTGCGTAGAAGAACACCAAAAGGCCATGAAGATTCATCCATAGAAAGCCGTTGATATCTGTTTGAGAGTTAGAGACAACAGTGAAGATGCTTGATTGATAGGCACATAGGCTAATGTTAGCTTACTCGCTTACAAGGCGGGGCTCGCCTTGAATGTTGCATGTACCGAGTTATGATTGGCCTTCGAAGCGAGGCAGGGCTGGCCCGTACTTTATTTAGTACGCCGCCCCCAGAGGTTGCATACTGTAATAGTAGAAAGAGTTACATGCCTCAGTCCTCACTAACTCTGTGTAAAAGTTACGGGTAGCCGCCCACAAGCAGAGTACCATCCCCAGCTGAGCTCTAGACGCTTTGGTTCATTACAAGCTCGACATGGTCGAACCACTTACACCCCGGTAGCAAAGCTATGTCTTAAAATACGCGGATTTGGGCTTATGGTGATGCATCCACCAGCACAATGTAAAGATTACACACCATATGGTAAAGACCCCGACGGTCTACACTTATGAATGAGTGTCAGTATCTGCCCATCAACGATGACGGTTGATCTCGGGGCGACAGAGCAACGAATATCCATGTCTTTTGTCAGCCTTGCATATGTAAAGTATGAGCCTAACTGATTAAGATGTCTAGCACCTCTTCCACATGCTGCATAGGATATACTGACCTAATGCTACAACGTTTCAACGCCATAAAGCTATGCACTACCCGAAGCAACCCCGAGCCTTTCTATTTCGGTGGGGTCTGGTCCTAGCCCCCTAAGGGGAGCTTCGTCCCACGATAGTACCTGCATCTTCTATTCCTGGGAAGTCCTAACTTGCAAACTTTCGTTCTACTTGGGTATATTTGGAAAGGGTTCCTCGGAAGGGCTTCACGTTTGCTTCAAGGTCGATCGACTGTTCGATAAGTTCTGTGGTCTTTTTGCGTTTTGGCTCCGCAAGATTGCGTGCAGCATTTGCTGACTTTTGGTATTTGGCCCCAATGAAATGCTTATGCGGAGCCTTTGCTGACTCCATAAGAGGAGGGGTTGAATAATCCGATGTGAGACCCCATTTAATACCATTGCTGGTTTAGCAGACGCCTAGTGGGATGGTGAGGTTGCTGCATCCGCTGTACTCCAACCTGTTCCTCATGTACTTGAGGCTGCTGATTATAGTCGTGGTTGAGAATGTTTGCTGTCGAGACCTGAAGTAACAAAGCTGCGAGCGGCTACTCCATGCCTTTCGGCATATCCTCAACTCTGCATTAACGATGTACATTCCATTAGGAATTTGCAAATTAAGAACGTACTTTTTGTACTTACAACAACATGCATGCCATCGCGGCAGCTTACCTTTCGGTCCCCCAGAACTTGGCGCTGGAATTTGCGTCAAGGGCAAAGATCAGTAAGGGAGCCTTTGATGATATCAGAACTTGTCCTCATCTGATTCATCTTTTCCAACCTTTGCATCATGTCCTCAACGCACCTGGTATACTGGCTTGAGAGGTGATCTGCGTTCAAGACGGAAATTAGGTACCAATACATTTAGGAATACATCGAGTCTTGAATAGTTATCCAAGAGACCTATAGTCGAATGACCTGTTCCCGTAGATGTTCACGGCAGTTTTATTAAAACTAATTGTTTACCAAGCAAAATGAACCATTGATCCGGGGGATATGGATGCTTCGGTTTCTACGGCAGGAACTATTTGATGATGTAGTTCAACTGCTAGGCTTACCAACTCAAAAGCAACCCTGACAGGCCTTCCCTTAGGTAAATTTCAGACTTAATGGCATAATCGGTATACAGAATAAAAGTATCGCCTCAGCCCACGTCTCTGCCGTGTCGGTTTCATTTCCAGGGACGACTCGGACAAATTAGGAAAACTTAGTCGTCACCGTTAACAGAGCGTTATGTCCCTTCGCTGTCAATGGCAGGTCAACCACAGAATCCGTGGCCAACTCTTCCAGCGGTCGTTGGGAATTCACCATGGGGTGGAGCTCCCTGTGGGATAGTTGCTCAGTGTAGCTCGCGGGCCTAACCCTGTCTATCTGCTTAAATTGCTTCAGCTGGGCTTTAACCGCCACTCCCGCTCAATCTTCACTTTGATATCTTCCCACGCTGGCTTAGCTGATACTTCCTTAATCTCAAGCCTGATTACTCTTGAAGAATGGCTAGTGCTTTTTGGTGAACTTCCGTCTTCATTGCGCTTCTTGAGATCTCTCTTTGTCACCGCCTCAATAGCTTAACGATTCCTTTTGTGGTACGCCGCTTTGGTTCCCTTTTAGACATGACGCTCTAGCGCCACGGTCTCTTCTTCTTTGAGTATCTGTAACGCCTCCCTCATTTGCTCCTCGATCTTGGGGAACGATGAACGGAAGGTTGAGGTATTGGGGGTATACGGTGATTGAGCTGCACCTGCTAAGTATTAGGAGGTCTTATCGTCGAAGACTTCTTTCATGGAAGCCACATGGTCTGTCGGCGGTTTTGGAAGAGCTCCAGCTGGAAGTCTATACTATGAGATGTCTAAATCTTGGCCAGAATCTTAAGACAGCATCGGGCATTGGTTGATGAGGATGTTCCACCAACCGTCTATTCGGTCGACCGAAGGGTGACTAAAATCGGTAAATTGATAGAAGTGTGGTCGCATCCTTGAGTTATCACGTCAAAGGGAGAATATATGCGGTCCTGACTCGTGAGATTGCTGATCAACCCAGCTTAATGCTCTTCCTCACAGCATCGGCTTTCTCCCAGATACTGGCTTTGACATGTCCCATCCCGACACGATACGCCGTATCGCCTTTCCACTCAATCATCAACACATTATACACCCGCTCTTTGTATTTCGCATATTCCGCTATCTCATATTGGAGAACCTCGGTTTCATCCCACACTGACATCTTGATAAATTCCCATTCTTGGCCTACGAAGCGTTCCATTGGTGGCCTTCTCTCTTCGATTTGATCATTATATGGGTTGGGTTGACCATCCCAAGGGTCGTCGATCCAGATTGTTTCGTCAATATCTGGTTCGAAGGCTTCGTCTGCTGCAGTTGTGGAGCTTATGTTGGGGTTTATGCAGAATTGGCAAAGCTCTTTGGCGGTTGGTTGTAGGGTGAATCTTGCAGAGTCGGCGGAGAAATATAGGAAAGGTGCGAGTGGACCGGTCGACCAATTCTCTTTGTGGATATTGTCATTGGATACTGATTCCTGCTCATTGCCGTCGCTTTGTTCAGAATCTTCCTCAATAGCATCACTGTCCATTTTCTGTGAATCAATGCGTTGGTACCAGTATTCATTCACTGGCAACGCGTGGGTTCCAAGGGTGACATATCCTGCCTGAATCTCACGATCATACGTGACCTTTCCCGACCAAGATACCCATGACCAACTTGGTACATTCGGTCTTCGCGCAGTGGAGTCGCGCAGTCTGGTCTCCACTTTCCAGAGGAGAGCAAGGTCAAAGATGGAGTCGGGAAGGGCCCACACCATCTTGGAGCCGAAATTCCGGCTCAGAGCATTAAGTATTCCACTAATTGCTGGCAATGCATCGCTCTGGAAGGTCAGATCTCTCGAAGTGTACTGCTCGACGAGTGGCACATAGTTCAGATAGGGAACTCCATACTTGGTGACCAAGGTCTTGCTGGGTAGATCTTTGTCGCCGGTGATGGAATGAATTAGGAATGGGTCACTAAAAGTATTATGCCACAGAGCAGCTCTAAGCAACATCCGCTGTGAATCTTTGGGTTCCGCAATACTTTCGGCGAGAAGTTCTGCAGAACATTTCCAGTAGACTTGGGACTCAGTAAAGATCAGACATCTTCGCGAAAGCAGTCCTTCTTGATACGTCCAACCACGATTCTTCCAGGGATGTCTAAACAATTCTGTGCGCAGTGAAGGCAAGGAAACGAAGACCCGAGTCCCGTTGACGTCCTCCCAATGCTGTCGCTCGGGATGTCTGGATTCTAGTTGAACGCCGGGTAACCCAGCATCAGCACTGTCACCATAAGCTGCGACTATAGTCGCGAAGGCATTGCCGTAGATTCGGTCCATAACTTCAACTTGAGAACCTTTGTCCGTAGGGGAGGATTGGTCAATGCAATACATATCTACCCACAGGAAAGACTCGCCAAGCTGCTTGACAAGGTGGATCGCGTCTTTTATAGTTCCGGGTAGAGTGTCCGGCAATTTCATGGGAGTAGAGAAAACAGGTGTTGTGGTATCTCTACCAGGACTGAGGCTTTCAGCATGCGATGCACCCCAGACATAGCTGAGTGCTATGTACCTGCAACCTGATGGAGCATCGATGACTGTTTTATTATGCACATCTATGACCCTGAAGGTCATGGAAGAATGTGATACATCGCATGGCTTATAAGTGCAGCCTTGATATGTATGATGATTCTCACAGAAGTGCATCCAGCTTTGAAGTAATCCAAAGTCAACTTGGGCGCCGCCAAGTGGACGGGCATTGTATAGGCAAGTGCGAGTACCTTCGCCTGCGGATGTTGGGAGGTGCTCGGTATGACCTGGTGTAGCGTCACGAGCATCTTGTAGAAGATAATGACTGCGCGGAAGTTTATTACCGTCTGCTGTACGAAGCTGGATCTCAATATATGTAGCTGACGGTCCTGTGACTTGTGACCTGAATTCTCCGGTCTCGTCCGCCGGAAATGTTAACAGGTAACATCTAAATCGCACATCCAGGTCTGTGTCAAGAATAACTCCTTTATCATCATCCACTTCGAACAATTCTGGATATGACTCGACCGCAGCCACGGATATGAGGTCACAGAGTACACAATCTGCCGCCTTACCTATCATTGTGTCTAGATAGCCGATATCGATTGCTGGTCTTTGTATATCGTTCATCAGATCAAGGTCCTCTGCACTGAGGCTACTCGATCGCTCAGTCTGTCGCTCCTCTAGCCATATTCTTTCCACTTCCGGTGAAGGTGCAGCTAACACATAGGTGCCATGCTCCGCTTCCTCCGCTGCCAGTGAACGATCTTCATTGATCCCGTGCGCGAAAATTGTGGCAAGGTCGAGCTTTCGGCAGACGTTACACAAGTCATCCGTAAGCTCCTGGCAAGGACCTGTAGAGTGATCTCGGCCAACGCGGACAGGCAGGTAGTGGGAAAATACAGAGCTCGTCCTCCAGGGAACCCATAACGCCAAACGAAGGTTACTTCCGGGACTTTTCGACCACGATGCTATTTTTCGTTTGGGCGAGGATAGATGAGAACTTGCTGAAGCTGAGGAATCAATATAGGCTCGTGCGTAGGCCCGGTATACACGCAACGTTTGTTTTTGCCATTGGAATTGCTGTCGGCTTGCGTATCGAATTGCGCGCTCTACCATATCGATTGCTACTCATAGTGTTGCCTAACGATTGCAGAGACCTGAAGCATGAGCAAAACGGACGGTTTCAGCGCAGATGAAGTATCCCAAGCATAAAGCAGCGAACATAAGCAGAAACACAGAGACTCTGCCATGAAGTCACAAATGATGGGGGAAGTGTCTGTATCCCACTTTTTGACGGGTACGGCTCAGGACAGACCCCTTTAATATGATGCGCGCTGTGCGTATCGAACGTATATAGAAGTACGTAGTAACAGAGGTGTCACTTATATATCTATTGTGCTTGTCCCGCCTATAATCGCTGTCGCTATTACTAGGTGCGACTGGGAATGCGCAATATGCGCCAATATATTCAGCCCTATCCTACGGGAGCCGAAATCGCAAAGGATGCTTACTAAGCAAAATGACTAAGTGATATGTAAGCACGTTCGACTTTGGCGCGAGGATTTTTCCAATTGGATTAAAAGAAATCTTGTCAGTATTGCTACCAATCACAGCGAAAACCACGCATAAAGCAGCGGACATGCAATGCGCCTCAAGGCAAAGGAGTGGTATGTAAGCTTGATTTACCTGCCTCCTTTAGAGTCTGCTACTTATGACTACGAGGCAAAGGCAAGGGTCGTCCTTACAACAGTTGTCCCCAACAAATGAAAGACAGACCATGTCCTCATGGCTCAATGACATCGAAAGGCATCTTGCGACTCATTCGCCACTTCCACTAATCCTCCTTTGAGATCGTCCATGGACGATGTTGCGGAGGCACAGTCCGTTCGGCTTGAGGCAACGCGTTCACCAACTGATCAGGCATTGGTCCGGGCTTTCTGTAGGTCAGAGACTTGCTCCTGCTACTTCGGGTCGGCCCTCCAGTACAGGGCGAGATCTTGCGCGGAGAGGAGCTTAGGCGAAATTGTCGATTTAAGTCTGGCTATGTCCGAGGGTGTAGACGGCGAGCCTCCCGGCTAGTGTCCACGGGTCGATGATCCTGGCGTGAGGAATTACACCGCTAGGGAAAGTATGAATGGTGGTACGGCTACTCTACCTCCTGCTCGGGAGATTATCACCAAGCCTTAACGAATTTGGACACAGGCCTACTGAAAAGGGGGCGGACCTACCACGACGACGCTCGAGTGATAACCCTAAGTCCATCGCTCATGGTATCCAAGTCACCATAGGGAAGCATCCAAGAAGACTCCTCGGAACTCAAGGTAGGAGACGGATGGGGAATCGATGTGGCAGAAGAGGAGCAAGCTCAACTAATCCTATAAATGTTAAGGTTCTAATTCGCGAGGTACAAAACAAGGCATTGGTAAAGCATTTCATTGGCTGATTGGTTATTGAGTTTTGATGATAGCTACTTGGTGGCTACCTGTGGCTATGTACTTCCAGCCAAGCAATTGTCAGCAATCATAGCAGTTGCCCACCGGAAAAAGGTCGCCATGTCCTCATGGTATGCCCCGTTGTTTTGCTTCCCTTGCCACGCGTGCGAGGCTAGTGTTCGGATGTCGCCCATGCCGAAAATTCTCGTAATGCTTTTCCTCATCCGTTGTGACCACCATCTAATACAGCGTTCCGCCTCTCTTATGTGATGGAATGTTTCGTCGCCAGTCTTTTTTTGTAAAAAGGTTTTGCTGAAGATGCGCGTCCAAGTACTTGAAGTCTAGGAAGTCATCATGAAATTGTTGTCTAGAGACTACACTCAGGCCGTTTTTCCTCGGCAAGCACAAGAACGTCCCCAACTCTCCTTCACTCCGGTGCGCTTGGTCGGCTAGTCAACTATCTTCGTCATGCTCCTCAAGCTCTTCCTTGTGAGGCTATGACACGCCCCGTATCCACTCGTACCACGTACGGTTGGACGCTGGGGTCGGGCCCCCAACAGACGTACCGGCGTCGCCCATAGCCCAACTATAGACAAACTGGGCCGCCTGCAGCTGGCAGTCGAACTCGTCGGTCGCGCCCCATCCCGTGATCCAGATGTTGTCAAGATGCAACGCTCGACCCTTGATCGGGTGGCCGGTGTTGCCTACGAGGCCGGGCACGACGACGCTCTGGCCCAGGGTCAGGGCCCGGTGGAGGCGGGGAGGGGCTCAGGCGCGGGTGTTGAACGTGCTAGAGAAGACGAAGAAGTGCTGGCCCGACCGCGTCGTCGCGCGCGTCTGGGTGGAGAGGAGCTGGTAATAGTTGTACCCGGCGTAGTTGGAGTGGGCGGCGAGGTACCTGGAGAAGGCGCTCAGTACCGGGACAGGAGCAAATTCTCAACCCACACGATTGCATAGCGCGCTTCCGGAATGGCGCACTCAGAGATGTTGTTACGTACTTCGTTGGGCAAGTCTAGGAAAGGAAAGTGGCCTTTTCGATTGAGATAGCGAAGTGAGCGTGCGGTAGGAGGCTCGTTAGGAAGACGTCTGATGGGGATATCTGTAGACGTGTCCATCTCTCGTCCAGGAGGACATCTGGAGGTTTATACCCGAAGACCCTTGGATTTTACACCAACATTTAGATGAACTAGCTTTGATAGGGGATATAGCAGGCTGGACGTAGCTTCGTCAGTGCTAGGTCGCTACAAGCCACATGTTTTAGAATGAGTCTTATGATCGATTTGGCCGCATCTGGCCGCAGAGACTTTCAGAAAGTATGATGAAGCGGACGCAGTGTTGCGTTAAGCCTAGATAGAGCGTTACCTAGCTCTATTGAAAAGAAGGGTATATAGAAGTATACTTAACCCCCCTCGATAAGTCTTGTTAGTATAACAGTCTAGTAAGGGATATGATAGAGTATGACATCGGTAGCTTGTATCCGACAACGCCCCTGGGTATCGTAACTTTTGGTTGTTCTGAGGATTGGAGCCAGAATTACCTTATACTAAGGTACACGTGAGTCGAGGTAATGGCTAATTCATCGCCTGCTTTGCGCTTACGACTTATACTGTTGCCTACCGGAGATGATGGGATCTGAGGTTCGTGGGGATATAGGGGGCGATTCAACGGCGAGCTGAGGGTTGCTAGTGATTGCTCTAAGGTTCTACCCAAACTTGATGAGAGATAAATTCATACTCGGTTTCCTTAGGCTCGAAATTCTCTGGTCTGAAAGGGTAGTTGAGGACGAAGTCCGGCTGCTGACTACTACCATTGTACAAGTTTCATGCGGCGGTCTTGGCATTGCGGGTAAAATCATGGGCCGCAGATCGTGGAAGCTCCCCCACCAAAACTGGGTGGCAAGGCCTCAACGACATGCGCTCGTAATCATGGCCTACAGACACTTAACGAAGTTAAAATGAAGCTGGATATCGTCCTGTATACATGATCCTTATTGTTTTGGGCCCCGGTACGGCCCCAGCCTACAGTCCTACTATCGCCGCCCCTACCATGGCCCCTGTAGCCGCTGCTGTCTTGCTGTAGGCCATGCTGTTGTCTTGCTATAGGGTATGTGGCCACTATTGCTGTCTTGCTGTAGGCCCCGCTGCTGTCTTGCTGTAGGCCCCGCTGCTGTCTTGCTGTAGGCCCTGCTGCTATCTTGCTGTAGGCCCTGCTGCTGTCTTGCTGTAGGGTATGTGGCCACTATTGCTGTCTTGCTGTAGGCCCTGCTGCTGTCTTGCTGTAGGGTATGTGGCTACTGCTGTTGTCTTACTGTAGGCCCAGCTGTTGTCTTGCTGTAGGCCCTGTAGGCCCTACTATCTTGCTATAGGGTATATGGCCCCTGCTGCTGTCTTAGTTATAAGGAGGGGGGGTGGACAGCAATAGAGGTAGTAGGTGATAAGCGATATAGATAAAGCTGAGTTCGGACTACTTAGGCGTCCACTATGCGCTTCAGAGATAAGCTGGTATGTATAGTACTAATCATATAGAGGTTTTTAGATTTTCTCCCGCAATGCCAAGACCGCCGCATGAATGTTTTACCATGATACTGAGCTTTGTTAGGATGTCGTCGAGAAATCGCGTAATTTTCTGTTCTAGGGCGAAGCCGACTTCCCGCTATTTTCTAAGACTGTAGACCGCGTTTCTAAGCCCCTCGTATTCCTCTTGACAGGTCCTGAGACGCTTGACTGGAGACTTTCCATCCCACTGCTCATTGTATATGTGATCGTACACGCCAAGGTATTGCCCATCCTTCCGTTTACCGGTTGAGGGAGCGTCACTACAAAGTCTGTCCATGAATGATGGGCTGTGACTTCGAAACCCTGTCTACCCACAGGGCGGTTTACTCTTCACAGACGAGTTTCGTAGGCAGCGATAACTTCGTCTCACGTCGTAACGATTTAACCACTCCGGGCTGGCTTGCGTTCCAGATGCTATGCCCTGGAGCTGAAACAAGGAACCACCCAGAGCTGTGTCAATTGCATTAGTAGCAGGATCATATTGTGACTAAGGGTCCGCTCCGCCATGGCATTTGTGCTAATTACTCGCTTGACTGCTTGATAGGATTCTTGTTCGCTATCGTTCCAATCGAATGAGCCTTTCTCGATCCATTTCGTCCGAATGGTTTGCTTTTGCGCTGAAGCGACGTTGATGGTCGATGTCATTGATTTGCTGAATGCTTGAAATAGATTCCTGGTCATGGGCTTAGTCGTTTTGGTTTGGCCATGTTATCATTTGCTTAGACAAGCTATCACCGGAGTGAGAATTGAGATGCTCCGTCTTATCTTGAGATATAAAGCCTGTCACTGCCGAGTTCTGCTCCATTTGAGTGGATGTGATAAACACGTTCCTATGCCTCTCGCGTGGGATAATAGGGAGAATTCTTTATGTTCGTACGTATGTCTATCCTTATTGAGTTCTTTTACCAGAGACGGGTGATCAGGCTTTGCTTTTCGATGGAATACATCTTTGTTTTGCTCGAGTTGCGCTACCGAGATGACAGGGTGAATCTTCCGATCGGATGGGATTCCCAATCTATATGCCAGGTTCCGCCTTCAATGGCTGCTTGATGCTTATTTCGATTGGCCAGTTCAGTACTCCTCTTCTCTGTTGCTCTACGCGCCCACCTGCTTCTTCTTTAACTGTTCTATCGCCGTTTACTTGAGGTTGTTGAGTACGGTTGCGTCATGTTTAGGACACCGACACGGATGGGATTAGGGATTGATCGTAAGCTGGAAGAATAAGGAGGGGAGGATATCAATCTTGCTTAGGATATCGGTGGTGGAGGACCGGTGGTCTTGAGTGAGGACATTATCCGGATCCTGCTGAAGTAAGCTGGAGTTGGTTATCTGCGACTCTTTTCCTTGGCTATCCGATCCGAAGTTCCCTATTGTCTGCAGGACTTTTGTTGGTCCAGGATTCCATAGCTTAGCCCTATCAATTCCAGGTAATTTGTAGCCTGAATGGAATTTAACGAAGTCCTCTTTCCGTTTGTTGATCAATGTGAGCCTGTGATGCTTATCGTACTCATTTCTGACTTGACGCAACTTATGTTCAGACCGATACGAAGCAGACTTACTCTTTGTCTGTCTTACAGCGAGCTGCGACAGCTCTCAAACACTGAGAAGTCTTCTCACTCGGTAAAGAATTAAACTGAGAAAACGATAGCCTTATCATTCTTTCAAGAACAGATAGCCGAAATGCCTGAACCTACTCCGGTCATCCCATCAGAAATTTGCGCTTTAGTGAACTCTACAGCCTAGCCCACGACGAGCACGTCCTTCGCGGCATTGACATACTGCCAAGTCTGCACTAGTAATCCACGCTCCTCCGCGGCCTCAGCTCCACGCTTAGAGACGCGTGGCAGGACCTCTCTCTTCATCTGGTAGCGGACCGTGTGCAGTCGTGACTTTGGGGTCAGCCGCCTGGAGACCAATGACCGTGCAGCGAATGCAAGTCTGACGGCTTCGGCCTCTCCCAAGAAGGAGCAGGGGTAGAGACGCGGTGAAATGACTCAACCAGGACAATCGTGACTTGGTAAAGCCATCACGATTGAATCTCCTTACAGAGTTCGGCAAGGATCCAGGTCCAATAGCTTAAGGGGGCGCTGGGGGTGAAGTCGACACTGAGGGAGTTTCTGATAGTGATGCCGACCGGCCTCGGAGGATATTCACCACGACCTGTGCTTTGAGATCGATGAACATCACGTAGATGGCACTCTCGAGGTACGCTTGTGGTACATTACTCGATTTAATGTTACGAACTCTTTTAATAAGATTGGTGACTATCCTTGGTGTAGTGATCTTGCCCGTCATTATCGCCGATTTCATGTCAATAGATGTAACCTGCTCGGTAGTAATATCATTCAATGAAATCGATCGCCATGTCTCGTCCTAGTTCTGTTGGTTTGCAAGACTAATTGTTGGCCTTACTATCTCTAGGCTTTTAGGATGAGGATTTGAAGGTGGAGATGAGTTATTATAATCACAAATATCATCGCTTGCCTTGATGAACGCGATGCGACATATGATGGAGCGAATGAGGAGAGCCAGAGTGAGGGAACGAGTAAAAGGAATCCGCTTTCGATCTCGTTGAGCTCCTCTCGCTCGCTCTGACCTACATCTATTGGTTATGGCAATTTGACCAAGTGCGTAAAGGGAGCCTGCGAGTAGCTCTTATGTATTCTTCGCCGTCCGTGACGAAGTAGGCGACAAGGATCGAAATCTGAGCAACATGGTCGACGTCTTTCTCGGGTTTGTCCTCTTCGGGAACGGGATCCAGACGAGATGTCGATGTCTATCTCGACCAGTCGAAACGTGTGTGAGCGGTTTTTCTCATCTCAAATTCCCCCTGTTCCATTACTTCCGCCACGGATTAGTGATACAGTAAGTACGATCACCCGATTCGCTTGCATCACTCTCTTCAGGTGGCAGTCGTGCTTTGCTGCGAGGATTCTAAACCCATCACCTCACGAGCCACATGTCAAAGATCTCATGGCCGTTCCCCGCGAACCATATAGGAACTCCACCCGAGCGATGCTAAGATTCTGGTGATATATCATATAGATGATGGCAGTCGCCCTGGGTTCCTCAACGTGGATGGTCAATTGAGGGTTTATCTTCTACTTGGATGAAGAAGCACCATCCAATATTGGCGTGTGAACCGAAGTAAGCTTTGTATAATCGACTCATCAGAATTACTTCGCATGTCCCAATTTGAGCGCATCGATATAAGAATAGCTGTGTGTAGTGATTCTTCGATTCAACATCTTGTAGAAAGTAGAGCATGGTCCGAAATCTCACCGTGAAAGAAATAGGAAATCATGCAAAGGAAGATATTCTCATCTACTCACGAAAATTGAAAATGCAAGAGTTTTTTTATATATATAGTGACCTAAGGCAAGGAAGGTGACGAAGTCAAGTCTATGGTGAGACGGTAGCGCGTTCCAAATTTGGTAGCTCAGGAAGCGATTGTTAGGGACTAGTAGGACTCGATTGTGCGCCTTCGAGATTGTAGTGAAGACAGAGTCTCGGAGGTATCTTATAAGGCAGACGTCATCGCTTTCATCGATTGTATGAAAAGCTCGATCATAATCGTGGTGACAGGAAATCGTGGATATCGAGGAAGTGAATCTCTAAACTTGGAGGAGTTTCTGACTGCAGGGTAAGAACGTAGTAATATCTTCCTCTAACAGCCTGTGTTCACAAAACTCAGTCGGGGGGAACCTCCAAATATGGCCCTCGTCAGCCCCGACTCTGGCCCAATCTACCAAATGACTGTCAATTTCTTCTTCGGTCAGGGGTTTTGTTTTTCTCAGCATGAAGGGCCTCAGCGTTATGGGTATCGAAGCGAGGCATCACATACCCAGCCTTGCGAATGCCTCCTGAGGAACTTAGACAGCTCCCGCGAGAAGATAGGCGACGCGAACCTCCTCGCGAAGAAGCTTTATAAGAGGGTTGACAACCTCTATAAGGAGCGGGGGTAAGAGCTTAAGATTACAGGCGCTAGTCTAGGGGTTAGAACCCCGATGCTATCGATGTTAGCGATTGATAATAATGAAGACTGTTTAATAGCTATAATGAGTAGACCCTCGCTCCGCGAGGGTAGTAGTTAGCGCAGGTACCTTCCATTACTGAGGGAACTATAACGTAACCTTGGAGGCAGCCGTTGTTACTTTAATAATTCGTATACCCTGGAACCTAGCTTTGACCGCGGCGTTGGGCTACGGCCTGGGGTAGCTATGAAGTATGAGTATCGGTCGTGAGCTTATTGGCTGTGCGAGTGCGTAGAGGGCGTCGAACTGGAAGCTTTGCGAGCTCTTCCATCGCGGCGGAGTGTCCCTTCTCGCCTTTCATTTCCTCTTCGACTCCCTTTGTTCGGGCTTCCCTTGAAACCCCCCGTTTTCAACTTGATCAAAGGCCTGGCGATTGCGGCATAGTGTTCCACGAATTCGCGGTAGTAGCCAATGAAATCAGGTAGGGCGTCGTGCGCTCAGAGTGCAAACGATTGAAGATTTGCCTCCACAAAAGTGAGCTCCTACTCTCGAACGCTTTGATGGAAGCGGCGGGGTGCGTCGGCGGCTTCAGCAGCTCCAGTAAGACCTGTCTGACCCTTGGCCACGATCTTTTGACAGCATCGATTGTTGGCTGATGACGAAATTCCGCCTCATCTTTCTGTTGGATACCAACGTGATCAAAATCGGCAAATTGACAATAGTATGGTCGTATCCTTACTCCATACGTGCAAGGGACAAGGAATCTGTTCATGGGTGTTCCTCTGCGCACGTCACTGGCCCGAAGTCGGATAATGGGTTGCTGCTACGAAGCGCTGATGGATTCTCCCTCATCTTTCTGTTGGCCACCAGCCTGATCAAAATCGGCAAAGTGACGAGAGTATGGTCGTATCCACATTCCCTACGTTGAAGAAATATAACATCTGAAAGGTCTCTCTCACACCGCACGTCTCTGGTCCGAAGTCGCATAAGGTGCTGCTGCTAGAAAGACTGCCAGTAAAAATGGTCTGACCCAAATCTCGGCTTTCCTCTGAGCTTCCCAACCTCGAGGAGCTTCATGTATCACACTTCGCCGTCAAGCGGTGGACGAGGAGGTACTCCCACCAATCTATACCCGTAAGTATCACTGCAGCCATTCTTCAACTCTGACTTGCGCTAGACTCTCCACGGTTTGTCTCGAGGGTTTCTTGATCCTGTTGAAGGTCTGGGAGCGAAGCTGGCTTCTCCAGATCAATTCAAACCATGCGATTGCTCTCAATCTTCGCTTCCCAAAGGCCAATACGCGAATGAAGAGAGAATGAGAAGGTCAGAACAGACCGATCATTTTGATTGCATACACCAATGCGTTTCGAAATGGGAGCTTCTGATACCGGCATGAGATTGAGGTGCATTCACCAATCACATTGCTGGGAGGCGGGACGATAGCTGTAGTAAAGTCACGGGCCGGAAAGGCCACATCGTTTGGGACAGCCTTCTCTTTGTAGTGGTATACGCCCCACACATTGACGTTCAAGATGCAATCTTCGAACAGCACGTCGTCGATTCCAGCTGCCGCCGGGCTCTGTTCCCCCACGGCGTGACCAAAACAGCATCAACCTAATCCACGGATTCACTTGTGAATGGATGAACTTTCGCTACCAGGTAACATATGCGACTGCCATTGCGCTTCCCTGTATCATAAACTGTTCCTCATCTTACAGGGATGTCATACTTCACCTAAACTCAGTAGGTGAAAGCGATCATTGGCCGTGAGGCCCTTCCAAAAGTCGTAGCACCATGATGATAATTAGTGGCTAGATCACACAAGAACTCCATTCGCGAGGCAGTGCGCACATCAACACCTCACTGGAAACGCGAATGCATACCAATGGTCTCCGCGTCCGATTTAGACGCGAGCAGACAATCGTAAAGACAAGTTTCTTCGTGGCTTCAGGGCTCGTTTTGCCCATCCTATATGACACTCGTAAGGCCGACAGCCCCAGCCGTCACCATACAATAATTTATCTAACTCAGCCTTCGCCCAAGACTCTTTGGCTCTGAAAAAAGCGAGATTGCAAAAGGGGCATTTGGTGTAGGAACCCTCTCGAAGGTAGTCCTTGATACACTGAAGGTAGTCAGAACGATCACAGCGTGCACAGTGCATAGCAGCGCGCGCACTATCGCCCGTACTCATATCCTTGATACAGGTTGGGCATTCTTCAACTTGAATTCCATCTTCGTTCGGTCAGCCGAGCCTACTATCAGTATTAAGCGATCGGCTTATCAGTCGAGCTTGAGATTCTTTCTTCCACCGAGGAAGCGGGCAAAAAATATGAAGAAGAATCTGGCTACGGTAGATCCACTCCCGAGAGAGCGAGCGTAGGAATCGAAGAATTGAAGAGTCCTCTGGCAGAGATGAATCCACTCTCGAGGGAGCGGGCGTAGGAATTGAAGAGTCGTCTGGCCGATATGAACCCGCTCCCGAGGGAGCGGGCGTAGAGTGTGATGTAGGACTTTGCTAGTCGTGTGGTGCGATCGCGGCGAATAGAGCTGATAGCATCTTAGGAAGCGACGAACCTTCGGAAGAGTTCATCATGAGCTTCCATTAGGCGGTTGCCCGCCTTATCCCAATGGTTGGGATACAGATGATGTAATGTATTTCGCTGGTCCGAATTTTGAGGCAGCTCCTGCGTTCCCTTTCTTTCATAGATATCTTTGACTAGGCTTATTAATCTCAATTTTCTCCGCGCTCGATAGGTCCGACTATGGCTGTGTACCATGACTGCAGAACGAAAGGCAGGACAAGAATTTAGTGGGGCACGGACAGGGGGATTGAATTTGTGTCTGAGAAAACAAAACAGGGTTAGGAGACTTCTGCTCTTGTGCTGTTTTCGACCCACAAGATTGCTTCTGTTATGGCGTACTTGTATATTAGTTCGGCCGGCAAGTTCATGATAAAGAAGTGACCTTGCGGCAAAATGCACGAGCAGTCATAGAATCATCGGGAAGACGTACGATTCGGAAAGAGAGGCTTTGATACCATGCAACCACAAGGTCTGGATCTAGGTATCTGTCTCGGCAGATACACTCCAGACCTGAATGCTAATGTCTTAAAAATGTGATGAAATCTGCACCCAGTGTCACGAAACTCAGGGCAGCCGGCTGCAATCCTTGGCTGGCACTATGGAAGCTCTCGGTAGTAAGACCATAAGATATAAGGTTTGAAAAGATCTGTTGGAACGGTTGCAGCTGTGTTACTCCTGGCTCATTCTGCCTAGGCTGCATATAGTTTCTTGTAATTGTGATTGTACTCGTCCTTGTTGTTTCTGTAGTCTCGTAGCTGCATCTATTATATGGCCCTAGGGCCCATGAAGCATTGGGATGTTGACTCATGTTGCTATAGTATGTCGTCAGCTTCATCCGCTATCAAACGTCCCTACCCAAATATGACTGAAAAGTCTTTCGTGTTTCGACGGGCTCTCTCAATGCCCACTTGCCGTTCGGGTGTGAGGTGTGAAATGTGGGACTTACTCAATATACCGAAAGTTTCTTACCGAAATTGATACTCGGTGGTTACCTACCATGGCCCTTCATATCATGCTGATGATATTTTCACACTGGTATGACAATTTCTCCTCAAAAGTCCGGTGAAAGTAAGTCTTCCCAAATACTGGTATCACTGTGGCCAGCTCCGAAGCTCGTGGCTCTATCTGCATATTGGCTCATTGCCAGGGCGGCTCGTGATGAATCCAATCTGAGAGAGTAAACAATGTAAACACCTTGAACCATCGTAATTATGCCGTGGGTTTGAACAGCCTTATGGCAACTCGGCGGCCGGACCCTCAGAACCGAATGAAATCGAACTGCATGCTCCGCGACCTATTTAGCGAAATGTCAGTACAGCCGCCATCGGGAATGACTGTTGCAATTGTCTGGCTAGGAACTAGACCAGTAGATGAACTTTATCTTAAGATGAGAGCAATCAATTGAAATACCAGTAAACCATATGGTCAGATTTCTTAATCGATTGGTAGGTCTAGAATGCTAAGCATCATCGTCCCTATGGTTGATTTCAGCGATCGTATCGACGCCATGGGGACCTGCCAAGACAGGCCAGCTGGTCTTGTGTTTGTCGATGATCCGGAGCGCAGCCTGGATGGCGTAGGCGATCGGCGGCTGGTGTTCGCACTTTTCTGGCGTACTGTGTGGTGTATGACAAAAGTCATATACCTTCTCTCAACCTCCGCGTTGAGTTGAAATTTGTGCCATCTGACATAGCTTCTGCTTCCATGGGTGATGAACAGCATAGTCAATCCTGATCGTATGGTCAGTATCATAAAAGCAGATACTTCGAAAGAACTCGTGTAACTTCCCAAATTGTTCCGTCATGTAGCACGATATATATATATATGTATGGAAGAGACATGAAAGCCAGTCGACCAATATCCACAGAGCTGAGAATCCAAGAAAGTGTTCAATTGGAAAGGCAGAGACAGTGATTATAAACTTGGTCAAGAGTGACTGATCGATCCAACGTGAACGAAATTCCATTCCAAGAAAGCGAAATGAATGTTGAAAGAAGACGCCGCTCTTCATAGACAAGTGGAATGATGAAGCTGAGTGTCGTAGATGTGCAAGACATTGAGAAAACCCGTAGCCAGTTAAAATCATCACAGTCAACCGATCAATACATCCGTAACGAAACATACAAGCTCCTCCAATTCCCGGCAGAACCTGCCCTCACCAAATGCCTAGACGTGAGAGTCTGAGACAGCCACCAGCAGTAAAGACAAAACAGTGGCGCTCTTGGACTCCAAAACACTAGTCCGATTTCCACCAATCGTCATCCTCAATGACGAATTGCGCCACGGTGAACCATGGCTTAGGCCTCAGCGATCATTGGCAAATATAGCACGCGAGCCGTCTTCATGCACGTACTTGGCCATGGTCTGGTTTCAGGTGGTTGCCACACGGGCCGCAGAATGGCGCGCTTATAGCAAGGCCGAAGGGGCCGTATTGGCGACCGTGGAATCTTCGAAACGGATGATGATCATCCGATCAAGTGGTTGCGAGGAAAGTTCTGACATTTGAATTAGGTGCATAAGATAAAATGGTGGGGAACCTAGCGGACGGAAAGTTCAGTAAATATAGAAGAGATTGGATGGGAGATCTAAATCTTGCATCATGTGAAACAGACAGGCTTGCACTAGGCCGGAAGAACGATGACCGAGACATTCTTGATTTGATGGCAAGGCCGCGTAAGATGGAAACGTGGAGTGCATGATACGGATATTTCCTCAAGACACGGAGAAATTTGCGAATAACTCTCTGCATGAAGCCGAGGTGATAGTGAAGCAAAATACATCAATCATTGGGTATAGGCTATGAGCATGAGCAACGCCAAAGTATGCGATGGAAAAGCCTTCGTGAAATGAACGCTAAGAGCATTCCGCTATGATCGCTGCTGTAGAGCAGCCTCGATGCAGTGAAGTATGTCCGTGAGTCTTATGCCGGATGTAGATCATGACCGTGAATTCGTAGGTGATGAGATTATTACGCTTTGAAGATGTGGTTTGAGTGACCTGGCACCTTCATCCGGCAGAGCTCGCAATCTGCACGAATTCCCATTGAAAATGACAGCCTTGTAGTTCGATTTTGTGAAGAGAGGCCATTGGTCTTGGTGATTGGATGCCCGTGGTAATGCTCTATGTCCATCTGCAGCCGACCCATCGTTATTGAGGAATCCATCACCTCGTCCTCATCGATGGGAGTGGGTAATCTTCTACGCCGTGCGTACTTCTCGTATTCAACTTCTTGCTGAGATCGTGGTACGATATTTTCCGGATCTTCGCCCATGTCCATCTTAGCATCTATGCTTTGCTGGAAGTGGCCATAGATGGGTGTAGGCAGACGACCGCCGGAGATCGATGCTTGGTGGTCTTTGAAAGGATCTCGGAAGGCTGGTGGAGGGGTTGTGACCGTGCATGGCGAGGCTTTCGGAGACGGCATTGCAGTAGTTTGACCCAAGTATCGAGGTGAGCTAAGGAGCTGAGAGTCTGTCATGTCCATGTCCATGTTTAAATCCTGATCAAAAATGTGTAGTGGCGTGCTCAAGCTGAGCGGAGCAGAAGGCCGTTGACGCGCTTGGCTCGATGATGAAAAGGGCGGCGAGGTCTCTTCTTCGGATGAGTCTGCCGGAGTGACGGTCTGAGTGAAGAGTGGTGTTGGCTTGCTTCGTATTGATTGGGAGAAACCTCTGCTGTGTTTGGTGGTTGGCGAAGTACGGAAGGGCAATCTACATTGCTATACCATGTCTTAGCATAATTACCAGAGACGGTCTGAGGATATGGTTCTACCTTGATTACACGGGCACATTCTTCGTAGTCATCCTCCTCATCATCGCGGGTACGCTTTCTAGAGCTGAACATGGTTGAGGGTGAATGTGATCAGGCTGAGAAGATGGAAAGCCAGAGGATGACGGACAAGCGTTGATGACGGTGTTTGGTTGTTTGGTTGTTTGGATGGTTTGGATATGGTGAAGAGAGTGAGGTGGCTAATACATTGAAGGGACTTAAGGAAGATATACAAGATCACTGTCGATAGCGGCTAGTGAGAGTGGGTCATTTCGCATGGACCTGGATGCTTCTAGTGCATGTCAGAGAAGGTTGAAACGGAGATCACACTGGAGGAGCTTCAAAGTCTTGGCGGAAAGAGTAAGCGGCTATGTTACAAGCTAGTACAGTATCATGCTAGGCTTGATAATAGAATACCGGTCCTTCCCCCTGGATGGACATCCGCCGACTACGGAGGGAGAACATGACATATGTATATGAGCCAATATCTATTTTGCTGCAGGATCACTATCAGATTTTATAGACGATACGAAGCTGCAAGAATACAATCGTTACATGATCACGTCTCAGAAGCACCCATTGTGGCAGTGAATTTCAACACTGCTTGAGCTGATTCCATCACTCACCGTCCGACTATTCGCACAACACACAACACAATGCCTATCGCTGAGATCGACATGTCGCTCAATGAAAATACTAGAGGTGAACCAAACTTGTTACCCTCCATGATGAGTTTCTGTTGACAGAATGTCCAGTCCTCGGCCAAGATCCTCTGATCCCCCCTCAATTACTGCAATCAGAAATACCCGCAGTACGTTTCTCCTCCGATGACCGAAACCTGGCTCTCCACTGATGCTTAGCAGTCTGAAGACACATACAGAGCCGTCGCCAAAGGCCGGCAAGAGTCGATACAAATCATCACGCAAGATGATGACCGCCTGCTGGTCATGGTCGGACCATGCTCACTCCACGACCCTGCAACCGCTGTCGAGTATGCACGCCGCCTTGTTGAGCTGTCACATAGGCTCTCTGATGACCTCTGCATCATTATGCGGGCCTATCTTGAGAAGCCAAGGACGACTGTGGGTTGGAAAGGTCTCATAAACGACCCAGAAATCAACGAGACATTCAAGATCAACAAGGGTCTGAGGGTGTCAAGACAATTATTCTGTGACTTGACCGCCTTAGGTATGCCAATCGCGAGCGAGATGTTAGACACGATATCACCACAATTCCTGGCAGATCTGATATCATTGGGAGCAATTGGGGCCCGAACTACAGAGAGTCAGTTACACCGAGAACTGGCCAGCGGTCTGTCGTTTCCGGTAGGCTTCAAGAATGGGACCGACGGGTCTTTGACCGTGGCTATCGACGCCGTTGGCTCGGCCGCCTCGAAGCATCACTTTATGGGCGTTACAAAATTGGGTCTGGCTGCTATTACAAGAACAAGTGGGAACGAGCACGGATTCGTAATCCTTAGAGGCGGCACCAACGGGACGAATTTCGATCGGGATAGTGTCAAAGCCACCCGAGAGGCCTTGAAAAAGAAGGGGCAAAAAGAGGTCATGATGATCGACTGCTCACACGGTATGGCTAATCGAGTACTGATTTGGTACATGCTAAGAACACTAGGCAATTCGAACAAAGATCACCGGAATCAGCCCAAAGTTGCACAAAATATTGGAGACCAGCTTCGCGAAGGCGAGACAGCCATAGTCGGTGTGATGATAGAGTCACATATCAACGAGGGCAGCCAAAAAGTGCCACCAGAAGGTCCAAGTGGCCTAAAGAAAGGTGTCAGCATTACGGACGCATGCATAAGCTGGGAGACGACCGTGGACGTCCTTGAACAGCTAGCTGACGCTGTGAGAACGAGAAGAAAGGTCGTGAAGGGTCAGGCCAATGGTGTGAATGGCCACTGACACTGCTTGTTATCTTATGCATTTATGATGTCCATGTTGTGAGCGATGAAAAGTTGGAGGCGTTTGATCATTGGAAGGTTGGATGATTTACATGACAGGCTTGATAAATGCATTTTGAGATAGAGACTCAACGATCTTTTCTAAGATCACATCAGTGCATCTCCAGAGTGCAAATCAACTGAGAGCTTGGAATCGCTTGAGGCGGGATTCTATCCGTACCAAAGTCCGTCCTAGCATCAATATCCGCTGCCTCAGTACCTAGGCGTATGGACACCAGAAGCCCCAGCTACAAACTCCAACCAAACCCTCCCAA
>JAABUK010004558.1_pt1 | contig 22370 bp, 33 predicted proteins | sample 5559141 | NCBI WGS metagenome assembly JAABUK01 (sample SAMN10711869, study PRJNA513367) | rock metagenome | isolation source: Antarctica rocks | place: Antarctica: Victoria Land, Pudding Butte nord | collected 2016-01-03
TTGCGAGTGTTTGTGAATTGTCATTCTGTTTGGCTTTCGTCACACAGGGCAAGGATGGGAGCCACGCGACGACGTGGGCGCTGAAGGCGGCGAGGGAGATCCTGAGCGAGTCCTTCGACCCCATCATCGACGTCATCACCGCGCGCGACATGCTGGCCATGATGGTGCTGGCGCAGGCCGCCGGCCCCTGGGACTACACCGGCATGCACTGCGCCCTGCTGCGCCACAAGGTGCGTGATCTTTCCAGGGAACTGATGCTTTTCGGTGTCGCACACCGCGTGCGTTGCACTACAGAGACGATTACATCGACATGGGCAGAACGCCAGCCACGAACAATGTCCGCTGCTGACCGGAGCCCCGGCCTCCTCCAGCACACGCGCTGGCCGCAAGGTCGGATCGGGCGGCGTTTTGGAGCACCCTTCAAGTTGCACATTCGTGCACCTGACAGTGGGGCTGTGGGGCATTTCGTTTGGGCACACCAATTGCGCCGCTTTGCAACCAAACTACGAACGCATCTGGCGCTCAGGGCAAGCCGGTGGCGGCGGCGCTGGTGCGGGTGTTCGGGCACCAGCTGGCGGAGCTGCCGCTGGTGGCGACGCGCTACACGATGCGGCGGCAGGGCCATGCGCACGTGCTCATCACCGCCGTCGAGGGCCTCCTCGCCGCAATGGGCGTGCAGACGCTGTGCCTGCCTGCCGCCCAGGAGACGGTGCGTGGCTCGTATAGTTTGCCGGTGATCCTGGCCGAACTGCGCCACATAATGGACAGTTGCGTGTCGCGTGCCTGCCATGGCCATCCGAGCTCCCTCCCTGCCTGCTTTCTCAGTCCACGCGGCGATGGGCTCACCTCAGATTCACATGGAGGCACGCGGAGGTGAGCACAAGAGCCTGCAAGTTCACTTTCCACGTCCATGTGGACTGATGCGCTGCGACTGCACCCCCTGGCAGGTGGGCACATGGATGCACGGCTTTGCGTTCGGCGCGATGCCGGAGGAGCAGGTGGGCAGGATGAAGAAGAGGGTGCGCATGCTGCTCTTCCCCGGCTCCACCATCCTCAGCAAGCGTCTGCCGGGCGCGCCGGCGCCGCCGCCCTCCCCCTGTCTGCCCAGGGTGCGGCGCCCTCCGGCTGCTCAGCTGTCCTGCAGTTGCCAGCCGCATGCACATTCTGTCAAGCGCCTGCCTAGCGCACTGTCATCAGCTGCGTCCAACTGCTGGCCGGTGTGCACATTGGCAGCCAGTGCGACATTTTAGTAGCGTGTTGCCAAAGAGCTGCCAAGCGACAAACGAGTTGCTGACAATGCAGGCACCGGAAGACGGCAAGCCCGCAGACGGCGCCCCCTCCTCAGCCTCGGAGCAGGCGGCGGAGCCCGTGCTGATGGAGCTCGATGCACAGCCTTCAGCCGCGGCGGACCAGGCAGGTACGGGTGCCGAACAGCGGCCGCAGCAGCCGCCAGCCGTGGCAGACCAGGCGGGTGAGGCCTCCGAACAGCCGCCGGAGCAGCCGCCACCGCAGCCGCCGCGGCCCAAGCAGCAGCCGCCCGAGCAGCAGCCGCCGGAGCAGCAGCCGCGTGGGCAGCGGCCGTCTGAGCAGCAGCAGCCTGCACAGCCCTCTTCAAGCGCGGTGGCGTCGCCGGAGCCGGGAGCAGAGGCAGCGATAGAGGCAGAAGCGGCGCCAGGGGCAGAAGCAGAAGCGGCGGCGCAGCCTCAGCCGGGCGCAGAGGCAGCGGCAGAGGCGGTGCCAGGGGCTGAGGCAGAGGCGGCGGCGGCGGACCCTGGTGCTGGCGCAAAGCGCTCTGGTGCTGGCGCAGAGGGTGGCGCCCCAGCAGTCGATCACGGCGGCAGTGCCGCAGAAAGGCCTGCCAGCACCCCAGCAGCTGCCACGGCCGATGCGGCGGTCAATGATGCGGCTAGCAGCGAGGAGCCACCAGAGCAGCGGCCTGCGGCGCCAGACAACCCCCGCCCGTGAGCCCCCTTGCTTGCGGATTCCTTGAGATTCTTATTGACAGCTGCATGTGCCATATGCTGCAGCTACTGCAGATGCTCTGAACGTTAGCTGCCTTCCGATGCACTACCTCCGATGCGCGGCTTTCTTTCGCTCTCGTCCCAGCAGTGCTGGAACCGTCTGCCATGTGCACATGCTGAAGGGAGGGCGGCGGCAAGCGGCGGCGTCTGGATCGCCTGAGGTACATGCTGGGCCTGGGCTGCGGAGAGGAGCCGCCCGCAATCATCGAGGCCGAGCCGCGGGCAAGCAAGGCCGCAGCAGATGTAGCAGCAGCCCTGCCTGCGGAGCCAGCGGCCGAGCCGCCAGATCATTAGAAACGTATTATTAGGCATTGCAAGCGCAGGCAACATCCAAGTTGGGCTTATGATTTAGAAAGGGGGAAGGGCTGATTGGTGCACGACGCATTGCAGTTGGTGTCAGCAATGCACATGGCTGTTCCTGATGGAGGTGTGGTGAGATGACGAAGCGTCTGGCGGCAAGGGCGGTGCTTCAACGCCGAAAGGTTGACTGGGGCTTTTTGCAAGCGTCCAACATGCAGTGTTGTCAACAAATGGCAGATTTTAACAGAAGTCTGATTGTGAAACTCGACAATGCCTGACTACCTACACGCGCACAGTGCAACCTGGCAACACTGCATTGCCATCTGGCATCTGCTGCGTGTGCTTGCAATGTTCTGCAGGGGTACTGAACAAGCATTCTTTCCAGTAGCTGTGTGACGCAGCTATCCGACGCGAAGCAGGCCGCTGCTCATCAGCTGCAGCAGGAAAAGCGTCAGAGCGCAGATCAAGTGGACTTGCCGCTCGACTTGCTGAACATGCTGCCGAGCAGGCTCTTGGCCTTTGCGCGGCGGCTGACCTGCCGGCTCTTGGCCAGCTTGCCGCTGCTGTTGGCTCCCCCAGCCATCTTTGCGAGCGGACCCTGTTCCTTCATCATATTGAGGAATTCCTGCACCAGGTGTCAGAAAATATATTACAAAAAAACTACAGATTAAATAAATCCACAGGTGGTGAGTCAGGCGGCTGACAGGATGTCCGACTTGACACTGCTGCAGTGCTCGACGACGGCTTGCGAGGAACAGTACCCAGAGCGCCTGCCACACATGCGATCCCATCGCAGCACCTGATAGTCGATGGCGCCGTCCTTATTGGTGTCGTGCTCGGCGATCAGCGACGCAACATCCTCCTGCGACAGCCCCTGGTCCTGCATTTCACGGATCGACAGACAACGCCGTGAATGTTGCTGCACGCGGGTCAGGTGTGATTTGTGGCGGCATGGCTGACACAAACATGATGCCGCCTGATGGCACGCCGATGCTGCACATCGGGCTGCTGGGTGTGTTTTCTTCGTTTTTAAAAATCCGTTCAAAAAATCGCACCTTCAACACCGCGGCGACCTCGTCGCTGGTGATGAGGCCCGAGTTGTCTCTGTCGAAATGCCGGAATGCCTTCGACACCTGCACACGGCACGCGCCGTCACGTCAGCTGCTGCTGCACAGGCATGTGCGATCCGGCTGCCGAGGCGCGGCCCCTGCAGCACAGCAGAGTGTTGCGCCTGCGCCGAGTCACGCTGACGCCAGCAGAGATCAAGCTCGGCAACGCAGCAGGCATTGGAAATTTACACAGAAGTTAAAACGCCTGATAAAATTGGTTCATGACAGAAAGGAGAATTAGATGGCAAGGGCGGCCCACCGCTTCCTCATTCTCCAGCTTGCCCATGTGGATGGTGGCAGCAACAAACTCCTGCCAGTCGATGTTGCCTGCACCAGCGGAGTGTTCATGTCATTCAATTTCCTCGAGCTGTGCTAAGCAAGACGGGGAAGCATTCCGACAAGCGTTGCAGCACGGCGCTACAAGACACCATGCTGTGCCAAGCTTTGCTCACCGTCGTTGTTCTGATCGGCGCTCTCCATCAGCATCTGCGCCAAAGGACAGCCACCTCAGCTGCAGCACACAGCGCCGCAGGCCTCAGCTTGCCAAGGCAGCACGAGTCTGCCTCACTACTGCAGCAGCGGCGGCGCGGGCGGCAGCCGCGGCGGCAATGGCAGCAACGGCGGCAACGGCGGCGGGGTCGTGTGCAGCTGTGCAAAGACACGCAGCTTCGCAGCCTGAGGCACCCACGGCCGCGGCGGGCGGTGCGGCGTGCGCGGCACGGGAACCTCACAAACCCTAAACCCTTGATAAACAAACTGTCGCACAAGCCCGCGCCTGCAGCTGGTCGTCGGGGATCTTGGAGCCCATGGACTGCAGCGCCTGCCGCAGCTCCGAGGCGTTGATGGTGCCGCTGTTGTCGGCGTCGATGCTCTGGAACAGGTGCTCCAGTCCCGACAGCTCCGCAGGCGACAGGCAGGTGGCCATGACGCCGATGGCCGCCTTCTTGAAGCGCGAGTTGGCGGAGAACTGCTGGATGCGCGCGATCACGACGCTGTCCATGGGCTTGTCGCTCGCGACGCCCTGCTCCCGCAGCCACGGGTGCTCCAGCGCCTGCGCCTCGGTCCAGGGCTGTCTCAGAGTTTCGCTGCTGCAGCTGACCTGTGCGCTTGGCGCGACTCCATGGGCGCAGCTCGCAGGCTGGAGCGGTGGGCTGCTGGGTGAGGGGAGTGGGGCATGCGGGAAGGGGAGGGCGGCCGTTGCGCGCCACCCGGAGCGGCAGGCGGCCAGCAGAGCGCGCACCTGCTGCGCGGTGAGGCGCGCGACGGGGTCCCGGTTGAGCAGCTTCAGCACCAGGTCCTTGGCCGGCGCGCTTATGGACGGCCACGGCGGAGTCTTCAGGTCCACCTGGAGACTCGCGACACATTCTTGCTGAGCGACATCTTGCACTGGGCCAGCGGAACCGCCGTGGCCAGCCTTGTTACCCAAACGCAGTGCGAGGCGCTGATGCGCGGCGCTGCCGACCTCGCGTAGAAAAGCAGGGCGCCGGGCACTTCGCGAGCATTCGCAGGACTCCTGCCAACCACATCGCATCAAGGAGGGACCCCCTTTGCTCATCATCTTTGCCGGCAGCACTCCTTCCGCCAGCAGCACCCCTTCCCCAGGGCCGTGACAACAGCGTCCACATACCTGGCCGCGCAGTATCATCTTGAAGATGGCTTCCTCGGTGTCGCCATAGAAGGGCGGCATGCCGCTCAGCAGGATGTACAGGATGACGCCCAGGCTCCACATCTGCGGCGGCGCACAGGAGAAGCTATCAGCACGCCAGGATCGCGAGTGCTTGAGCGCATTAGGTCGCACCCCAGGGGGGCAGGCCGCAGACTGGCACCGCAACCAGCAGGCGAGTGCATGATGTGCTGTGCTTGTGCGCAGTGGCGGGAGCAGAGGTCGGACGAGCGTCTCACGTCTGCGTGCCAGGTGTAGTTCCGCCTGAGGACCTCCGGAGCCACGTAGTAGGCGGAGCCGACGATGCTGCGAGGCACAGAGTCCGCCGTGAGAGTACTCGCCCTTGTGCGGCCGGATGCTGCTGGACGACAATACGAGACCAGCATTTGTGTATGCATGAGGCATCAAGGCAGGGCATCACCTGTCGAAGACCTCGGAGATCTTGAAGTAGGTGCACAGCCCAAAGTCAGCTGCCTTCAACTCGGCCTCGTCGCCCTTGGTGGTGAGCAGGAAGTTCTCCGGCTTGATGTCCCTGCAACATGTTCCACGAATCATGTTCGAGCTGATTGCGGCGCGGTGCTCCCACTGTGATGGGAGAGGGACAGGGCCTGCCACAGCCGGCGTGCCCACAGCAGCACAGCGCAGCGCGGCAGTGCAGTGCGGGCACAGCTTTTGGCTCAGCGTCAGGCGCCCACCTGTGGATCACCCCCAGTTGGTGGCAGTGGTGAATGACCTCCACCATGATGCGGAAGTACTGCGCGGCCTTCTTCTCCGAGAAGGTGCCCTGCCATTCAGAGGGTGACAGCTTTGATGTCATGGGCGCTGACCGAGCTTGGGAGCAGGGCGCAACAACTCACAGCGACGGGCAGTGCTGCCGGAAACTGGACCATGAAACCATTTGCCGCTATGGCGGTGATGGGAACAGGCTCGACCGACATCTCAACCAGGCAGAGGGAAGCATACCTCGGCGACGATGCGGTCGAAGAGCTCGCCGCCCTTGCACAACTCCAGGATGAAGTACACATAGTCCCGGTCCTCGAACGTCTGCTTCAGCGCGGCGATATTTTGGTGGTCGCCCACCAGCTCCAGCACCTGCGGTGTTTGCCACGGTGTTTGCCACGGAAGGCGAGGCCTAGGAAGTGCACTGCAGGATGTTCGCCTGGGTAACCATGCATGGCTGTTTCTGCGTTGTTACATGGCTTGGCAATGCTACATGTTTACATAAAGTGAGTGCCGGGTCCCGCCCATCCATGCCTTTGCAGCGGCAACCTAGCTGAAAGCGCGCCTGCATCTCCCGGCGCACATCCTCCACGTCCTCCGCGCAGGAGAGCTTCGCCTTGGAGATCTGCTTCACCGCAAAGTGCTCGCCGCTCTGGTGGTCTTCGACCTCATACACGGTGCCAAATGCGCTGCGATGCACAGGAGGGCGTCAGGCATGGGGACCCACTGCCGGGCAGCAGCAAGCATCACACCATGAGCGTGGAACACAAGGCCTGCAGTGACTGCTGAAAGGGCTTATACCGAACGAACAGACTGTCTCACCCCTTGCCGAGGATGCCCAGCCTCTTGTAGAGATCCCAGATGCTGGGACCCTGCCCAGCTGTGCCAGTGACATTGCTGATCGAAACGCCAGTCATGTTGGCTGAGTTGTCAGCTGTGCAGCGGAATGTCACTGGACTCCGGAACCGATCTGAGGGGGTTTCGAAACCGCTGCAATTTCGGCGGAGGGGACCCCCACCCGTGCTGCAGTACCCCGTAATCTTCTGGACCGAAGTGCGCTTTGCAAACGGCAGGAGTTGGCCAGAGCAAGCGATCTCGTGACGAAATAGCTGACGAGATCAGCACGGGGGTTTATTGCGACTTGGAACGAGGAATCGATTCTGTGCGCGATCTTGTGCGTGCACGACAAACCTTGCGAGTCAGCACGGCACCTGCCAATCCTGCCAATGTTGCCCGACTCACGATCCGCTGGTGGGCGGTGGCAGCTCGTCGTAGAAACTGCTGGACCGCCGTCGCCCCTGCTCCACAAACTTTCTGAACTCCTCCTGCGCGAGTGACTTGACCCGGTCTGCATGGCTGCCGCCCTCGGGCGACGAAGGCCCGGCCGCCCTGCCGCGCCGTTCGTCATGCCCTTTGGCCTCAGGTCGAGCAGCAGCCGGCCGCACGACCGGCGTGACAAGGTCTGCAAAGCGGCCTGCGGTCTGCTCGGGCGCCGCCGCCACCGGGCCCACATTGACGGCAAAGGGCTGGCTGTCCGAATAGCCAATGGTGCTTTCCAGGGCGTTGCTGCCGCTGCGCCGCTTCTCGTCCGGCCCTGCGGTGTGGAAGGGATGATGTTCAGAAGACCATCGGTATGAGTCCCTCTGATTCACACACAGCTGCAAAAAGGAGCTGCGCAGAGGGGGGAGAGGGGGAGGTGGGAACCTGCAGCATCCCCTTCGTCGGGCCACGACACGCTACGCTTCCTGCTGGAGCCAGCGGTATTGCCGCCGCTCCCGGGCCGCCGCCGCTCTAGGACATACCGCCGCGTGGATGCCCCGAACCGCATGTCCTCGCCCTCCAGGAGGTCCCGTGGCGCGTGCTGGCCACAACACAGAAGGTTGATTGGCAGAGGCTGACTGCAATGTACACTTGATTTTCAGGTCAGGGAACCTGCATGCTGCATGGGGGACTGACCGAACATCTTGGCATGCAAGCGAGCTGATCTCCCACTTTGGCCAGGCGCTCGGAGCCGACGAAGGTGCCATGCGCCGAGGCTAGGTCCATGAGCACTGCCTGACCGCCGGCGCGGAAGCACAGCACCGCGTGCTGCCTGCTGATGCTGGCGTGCTCCAGCTGCACGTCTGCGTTTGCTAGCCTGCGACGGAGGAGATGGCATGGCTGTGGTCATGCTTGGCGTGGCAGACACCGCAAGACTGATCACACCTGGCAAGCACACAACGCATGTCGACTGAGAGACGCAGGGCAATGCACAATATGCAGCTGTGTCCCACCTGCCAAAGAGCGTCGCTTTCTGCTGCAGCGGGGTCGTCTGCACGAGCACCCCGTTTTTGAATGCCTGCAGCGTGGCGCCTGCCAGAGGGTCTGCCGCCCAGGTCGGCGCCCTGAAGCCGGACGCTGATTCTGGTGCGGCAGATGTGTTACGTTGCGCTTGCGCCGCGTTCGCGGTTCGCTCTGCTACTGAGGCTGTGACGCGCGCTGCGCTTTCAGTCGCCTGCATACCGTGGGCAGACATGAGTGTGCTGCTGTTGGTACCTGCTCAAAAAACAAGGGCAGGCAATTTCCAATCACCACAGCCTCCGTCGGATCTGCAGTCGTCCCTACCTGTTGACCCTGTGCCTGCTCCCGCCGGGACAGCGTCACCGTCGCCGGCCGGAATGTGGCTGTCTCTTTGCAGCCCATGCCTGTGGCCATGTTGTGTGAGAGTATCGTGTGACAATCTGGATCTCCAGTCGCTCTCGCCGTTGCAGAGCTTCAACTGAATCACCCACCGGCAGCATGTCACACCGACCTGTGTCCGCCTTTACAAACGCGCCCAACCCAGTCCTTGCCACTTGACCCATGGGCTTCGATGCTGCGGCGCTGTCATCATCGTCGCGAGTGTCCCTTCCACTCCATCGATCCATGACGTGGGTTTGAAGCTACTGCCAGTGACAATCTTGCAGCAGCGCCCCGGGCAATGAACCGCGCTGACAGACGGCTTTTTCGAGAGTTGCGCAGGTTTCACGTTCGCGAATGGCGTGTCTTGCAAAGAACTAAAGCCATCGAGACAAGTGTCGCAAAGTGTGTCTGGCCGCAGCCCAGGACAATTCAGCTGCGTTTTGCATTGCATGCAGGGGCAGCTGCAGATGTGTATTCGAGCACGAGTTGCAATGCGTTCAGCAATTGCAGCTCTGCAGGCCGCAGCGGTGTACCATGCACGATCGTCTTTGATCCTGGCCCTGTAGTGCTGCGACCTGGGGGCTTCGCAGCGATTGATTGCGATTGCGATTGACTGCAGATCAGCTGGACAGCCTCAGCAAGAGCAAATGCCGTTTGTAGACAGCTTTTGCTCCATCAATCCCTTGCATACACATCAGGGCCGCATGATGTCGCCTGGCTGGTTCTGAAGCCCCTTGCCCCGAAGCAGCCAGGCAGCCTGCGGGATGGACGCGCCTCAGGATGAAGAGGCTCAGCTGGCCGCCACGCTGGCAGCGCTGGAAGCCAAGGCATCCCGGCACATCACTGACCTGTTCAGCAGCACGCTGGACAACCGCTCGGCCTTCAATGCGCAGCTGACGCAGATTCGGGATGACCTGGCGGCGTTGCGAGCGGCCACCCGCGACCTGGCCATCCTCACCGAGGAGCAGGACACGTACGCTGCTGCTCCACTGCCTGCATCAGTGTTTGCATTCAGGCTCATTCCCCCCACTCCCAGGCTAGTGCTCTTCTGCACATTGCGGTTCTTGCGCCGCAACCTGCTCTCACGTTGTGAATGGTGCAGAGGCAGGAACGTTGGTACTGAGCAGTGGCTGACGAGTCTCACGTCCCGTCTCGTGCAGGGAGGAGCAGGCGGCGCGGCTGGCCGAGATGCTGAAGGGGCACCAGGCGGAGTACGAGTGCCTACAGACCGCCTTCAAGCAGGCCAACGTCCAGGTCCGGCCTTGACGCTTTTCATCAATGCATTTAGCCCATTCGCAGGGGTTTTGCATTGTCGCACATAGCCCAGCGCAATTCAGCGCATGTAATCTGACACCACAGTGTGACTGCGTAGCATTTCAAAAGGCTGCATCAAGTTGGAACCACTGGCTTCGCTGCATCAAAGCAACTGGATCTTTGCAGGCGCGGCGCAACACGGAGGCTGCCGCCGCCGCGGCTCGCAAGGCGCTGCTGGCAGGCGGCGATGCGGCGGCCGCGCCCGGCCGGGCGGGCCAGGCGTCCGTCGTCGTCACGTCGCAGGGCATAACCAAGAGCCTGCTGCGCACCCGGCAGCTCATGGCTCAGGTGCGCCCGCTGCCGCCTGCCGCATTGCCCTCCCGCCAGTGATATTTCAGCTCAAACAACACGAAACATGCCTTCAAGAGCCTGTTTCACCCAACGCTGCCAGCTTGCGGACCTTCCCCCCTCGCTTCACCACTGAGCGCCTTTGCTCATCCACAGTGCCAACCTTCGAATCGTTTCCACTCAGCGCGAGTTTTGTGCTGCGCAGGAGTTGGAGCACACGAGCGCGACGCTGGCGGCGATGGACGCGTCCAACGATCGGCTGGCGGAGGGGCGCGAGGAGCTGCGCTCGCACCGGGGGCTGTTCAGCGGCTCCCGCCGCCTGCTGCGCGCGCTGTTCACCTCCTCCGTGCTGGACACCGTGTCCCTGTACGGCGGCCTCGCCGTCTTCTTCCTGGTCGTCGCCTACATCCTGCAGGTCTGCGCGAGTGCCGCATTCTGCAGCTCTTCACTCTTTCACCTTGCGCTGAGATTGTGCATGGCGTCAAGCTGACATACCCTTGACGTGCCACTTGGCGGTGCAGCCGCACCGTCACAACGCGGCACCCACTGGTGAGCAGAATTGGAGTGTGTGCAATGACCATGGCATAGACTGCTTTCATGCTGGCAAATGCAGAAACGGACGCTGTACTTTGCGCCGGTCGGCAAGTACATGGCGCCAGTGACGGGCACCGCCTGGAACGTGTCGCGCGCCGCAGCCGCGCGCGCCGGGCAGCTGCCGGGCGCCGCACTGGCGCTGCAGCGGCGGCTGCGGCAGCGGGGCGGCGGCGCTGCCAATGGCAGCCTGCCGGAGGCGCTGCAGCCGCTGCGGATGCAGGAGCCAGTTGATGCCGCCGGTCAAGCGACAGAGCAGCAGCAGTGGGAGCTGCATCGTGACGAACAGAAGCCGCACGACAGCGGCAACAACGGCGGCGCGGCAGACGGCGACGGACAGGAGTCGGAGCCGCAGCAGCCAGACACGCCGCAGCAGTGGGCGGAGGCGGAACCGGACCCCCTGGCCGACATTGAGGAGGTGCCAGAAGACGGCGAGTCAACGGCAGGAGCCCTGGTGCTGAAGGAAGAGCTGCTGGACGTGTCAGCACGGCCAGAGGCGCAGCCAGACAGCCCGCCGGATGCGCCAGACGCCACCAGCGAGCCGCCGGCGAGCGAGGCGGACGATGTGGACAGCAAACCGGCAGCCGATGCGTCAGCCGCTGGCTCAGCGGACGGCGATACAGCAGCGGCACAGTCTGATGAGGCGGCTGGCGAGGAGGCTGGGGAGCCGGCCGCGCCGCCGGCAGGCTCGAAGGATGCAGCGCCAGGGGCAGAAGCGACGGCCCCTGCAGATGAGCGGCCTCACAGCGGCATCACAGCGAAGGCGGGCAGCACGGACGCGCCGCTCTCAAACCAGACAGCTGCTGATTCGGAGGCCGTCGGCACAGGCGGCGATGCTGCCGCGGCAGACGAGCCGTCAGCAGCCAAGGGCAGCGGCGAGCAGGATGCAGCTGAAACCACTGCAGCTGATGACGGCAACAGCACGTTTGCTGCAGTGCCAGCCAAGCGAGCCGCAGATGTAGCTGCGGCGGCTGCGGAGGCACTGGAATCTCTGAAGAATGCCAGCAAGGCGATGGTGCCGGATCCTCTGCTGTCCAGCGCCAGCAAACGTGCAGGCAAGACGCCAACAAAGCCCGCCGAGCCCGCGGCAGCGGCAGAGCCGCAGCCCGGCGACGCCGACAGCTCAGCGGAGACAGCTGAAGACGGCGTGGCGGCGGATGCGGGCCCAGACGAGCCGGCAGAAGCGCCGGCTGAAGCCGGTCAGCCGCCCACCGCAGCGGCGCCACAGCCTGACGAGGCGGACCGGCCCGCCAAGGAGGCGGCAGCTGCTGAGGCGGAGACAGAGCCGGCTGTAGAGGCGGAGGCAGAGCCTGCTGCGAAATCAGCGGCCGCGCGCAAGCCGGTCGGTAGGATTGAGCTGTTGGCCGCAGACAAGGAGCAGCCGGCTGGCGGGACTGCGGCGGCGCGGCAGCCTGCCGCCGAGGACGCCGAGCAGGTGTAGCCTGTTGTCACAAGCTGTGCACTTTTTGTGCCGATGTATTGAGAGATCAGCAATTTCCAGTGGATATGGCTCGAGAAGTCCTTGCGTTCAACTGCACAGAAAAATCCGCAGAGACTACTGCTTGTTCAACACAGTCAGCACACATCAGGCGGTGTTTCTTGCATGCTCCTTTTGCTAGTGTTAAGGAAGCCGCATATTGACCTCCTTCACACCTCCGGACGCAGGCAGAGGAGGCAGCTGCAGCAGAGGATGAGCAGCAGGCGGCTGGCAGCGCTGCTGCAACAGCGCCAAGCAATGAGCCGACAGAGGAGGCCCAGGAGCCCGCTGCTGAGCAGGAAGGCGGCGCTGCCGAGCCCTCAGCGGAGGACGCCGCCCCCGAGGTGCCGCCACCCGAGAAACATGGCCTGGTGGTGCTGCCGCCTCCGGCGGCGGAGCCCGCTGCAGCTGCCGACGCGCCCGGCGGCGCGCCGGCGGCGCCGAAGGATGCGCCAGACAGTGCGGACGACGGCCTCGCCTTCATTCTGGGCAAGCCGCAGCCGGAGTCAGCAAGCTTGAATCTGGTGGAGGCCGCAGAGCTAGCGAGCGTTGCAGCAGAGCCAGGCGGCGGCGATGCGGCGCCTCCGCTGAGCGGCGCGCCAGAGCCCGACCCAGCGGCGTCGGCCGCAGGCGACCCTCTCGCGGCAGCCGAGCCGCCGCAGCCAGATGCGGCAGCTGCGCCTGGCGGCGAGCGGAGCGTGACTGCGGAGGAAGGCTTGGAGCCGCCGCTGCGAGGTGAGGCTGCTGGAGCTTGCCATGCTGTGACATGGCTCAAATCTCGGTTCCTGTTCTTGTCATCATCATCTGAATTAGGTCTTCGCTGCCTGTACAAGCTTGTAAATTGTCAATCATGGCAGCAACAAAACCTACAATGTGACGACCACTGCAGGTGCCGACAACGGCATGCCGGCGGAGGAAGGGCTGCCTGTAGAGGACGGCAATGCCGCTGAGGTGCCCGGTGGCGATGTGGACTCGGGCAAGGTGTGGGACAAGCATGGTAATGAATTCCACTGGAAGTGGAACCCGGACAAGGGGGCCCGCGGCACCTGGCAGCTCTTTGCGGCCGGCACGGATACCATTGTCCTGGAGCATGGCCCTGACGGGGCCGAGGTTGCAGAAACAGCGGCAGAGCAGGCAGTGCCGCCGGTGGCTGAGGATCCGTCCGAACAGGAAGCTGCCCACGATGAGCTTTAATGTTGTTGTGGCCAGACAGGGGAGGGCGGCGCGCTGACAGACGGCGCAGTCGCGGCAGCGATCCTTTGCATGATGATTTGGTTATCGGATTCTTGGAGTTGTAACACATGAGAAAGTCGGCCCGCCTTTGCTGCATGCTGCTCGCATAATCGTCCGAGACTATATGTGATCTTACGATGTTTGGGCCCACATGACCTTCAAGTGTGATTGAACACCTTTCCATATGGATGCATCCTCGTTAGCAATTCTCTTTTTGAAGCAGGCGAGCGTGTGGTTCGCAAAAGCCATCGAATAATCCGCGGCTGAGCTATCAGTGCACTGATGATTAATTCGATGAAGCAGCAACCCGGGTCCGTAGCATCGCTGCTATCCACAGCATCGTGAATACAATACACAATAAAAAGTATCCGAACAACGAGTGTGCAGCGGGAGCAAAGTGCGGGCACCGGCGGCAAACATGATTCGGGCAAGGTGTAGGACGGACACAGCCGCAACGGGTTCCTTCGGCAGTAAAATTCGGCCAGCGAGCCCCGCAGCAAACTGGGCACATACACTTGTGCCCTGGAGCAGGACGGGTGAGGTAGAGGCAGAGGATCTCGGTGGCGCTGCCGGCGCCGTGGAATTCGTCCGTGAAAGCAACTGCTCACCACGATGAGCTGTGATGCACCTTGCATCCAGCATGAACACGAAAGTGCTGTGACAGATGGCGCGACTGCGCAGTGATCCTGTGAAGCGCTGCAGAGCTCAACTGTCTTCGTGTTCCTGGGTAACACATCTCGCAAACATGCGGTTGACTGCCTGCATGCTCCTGTTCCTGTTGAGTGCATGTTCCTGCTTCTCAAATATGTTGCCTGCATGTTGGCGGCGGCGCTTGCAGCACATCAGAAAACAGCGGTCGACAGACTCTCTAATCAGGATTGCTCGTCAAACAAAAACACCCTTGTGGAAGCTGAAAGTCAACTGCGTAACTTCATATAGGTAGTCTGTGGTTCAGTCCCAGCTGGCTGCTCCAGCTGAATTGTGCAAACTTCTCGCATTCCTCGTATTGGCCTGTTGAGCATACTCGTGGCCTCTAGACTGAACGTGCGCAGAATCTGCTGGTCCTCTGTTCCTTTGCATCGGCCCTCGACTGTGGTGTGCTGCAGCAACTCCGCCATCAAGTTAATCCGCAGCAGCTGCCCTCTCACCATGTCGATGGCAAGAGCCGTGAAGATGTCCGGCAGGCAATCCCGACAGAGGTGTGCTGCTGGTCCAGCCTGCCTCAACAAGCTGCAAGAGCGCAGCTTCAAGCGGAACACGGTGCTGATGCGCCCCAAGCGCTTGACAGTCGGCGCGCCCTCCATCCAGTGTGGGCGCTGCATTCTCTTTGTTGTGATCAGAGCTGCATAGCCCTGCACATATGTGACAAGGTGAAAACCGTTCAACCTGTTCTTGCCAGTCAAATGCTTGCAGACTGCTTTTGGTTTCTGATAGTGCTCAGCTGTGCCGTCAGACACCTTCTGACCCTCGATAATGGCTGGACCTAAGAGCGCATTGGTTGATGTGACTTGCAGCTCGTCGACATCGTGCCCCTAGCGGCAGAGGCCGTACTTGCTGCCACACAGCCTCCACCGCCGCCAGCAGAGCCAGTGCAGCTGCACAGGCACCGATGAGTTTGAAACCCGCAATGGAGTGCTCCACTTGGTGCATGAACGGGGTCAATGCTACTGAGATCGGATTTGGTCGCAAAGATGGACTGCCACTGGGAAACAAGTACGATTACGTCAAGGTGCTGACTGCACATGTGGCAATGCAGCAGCATGGCCACTGATGCGGCAGCAGAAGGAGATGACGCTCATGCCGGTGGGTTGTAGGCTTGTGCAGCGACAATGTTGACAAGCTATCATTAGCGCAACATCAAGCGGAAGCGAGAGCACGAAGCGGAAGAGTCAGACTCTTATTTGAGTGCTCTCGTGCTGGGCCGCAAGGACTTGGGCGTTGGACGGTGCAGTCCTTGCTGCGCCGGTGCATAAATCTCAAGGGAACCTTGCATCATCTGACTCACGTAAAGCTGTGGTGGGCATGACCTCTCTTTACAACCGGTACCTATCCCTTGCAAACTCCTTTGTTCATTCAATCCGCCGGTGGCATTGGTCTTCCCACGGCAGCTGACGAAACCCTGCACAAACGCCCCTCAGAAGATGACAAAGAAGATGTGGATGAGCAGCATGTACAGGCAGACCAGGGCGCGGGCGAGCGGCCGCTGGTTGAGTGTCACAGCCAGGCGGTCCAGTTGGTGCGCCGCCGCAACCGCTAGCGGCGCATTCAGCGGCGGCCGCGCGCCGCGAATGAGTCCCGCCAGCGGCGCAAAGCCCCTGCCGCCGCCTGTGATGAAAAATCAGCACATCAGTATTGTATTCATTTTGCAGGGACACAAAATAGTCCCCCACCAAAGCGCAACTGCAAAGCACGTTCGCTGTGGCGTCCGTGAAGCCTCAAAACAGCAGGCTCTCGAGCAGGCGCTGCTTCCAGATGCCTATACCATCTTCCAGCAGCCGACCGTTCTTTCAGCAAAAAAGCGCAGCAGGGCGCACCGGTCAGCACGGCGGCCTCCACGTCGAAGGTGTCGTCCTCGTTCTTCTTGTTGCTGATGAAGCCGCCGCCCGGGCGGGAGGTGGGGCCCTGCGGCCGGCGCGACGCCTCCGCCAGCTGCTGCTGCTGCGACGACAGCTCGCTCTGCAGCGCGTGGTTCTCCGCCCGCAGCTTTGTCATGCTCAGCTCCTGCAGTCGCCAGGAACGCTGTCAGACGGAGCGTCAGCACATATGGTTTCGCCATGATTTGCCGCAAGCACCCGCCTTCTTTGGCATGCTGCCGTGCCTGTGCATGGTCTTTCAGCTGCAAGGCAGGCTCCCAAAATCACCTGCTGGGACAGCTGCTGGTGCATGTCGCGAAGGCGGGCAGCCGTCTCGCCATCGCGGGACAGCGGCTGCGGCGGCGGCCCGGCGCTGGGCGGGCCCTGCCGCGCCGCCAGCGCCCCCTGCAGCGCCTCGCCGCGCGCATGCGCCTCCTGCGCACAGAACAAGCTCGCCTTATGACACCGGCTTAACTATGAACCCTGCCCCCAAGCATCCTCAAGCTCAGGCAGCTGGACACAGCCTCGAAATGTCTTGTCGTAGCCTACAGCTCGTCAACATCAACCAGCTGCCGCAGGACATAGAGGCTGTCGCAGCACCTGCAGGGCGACCTCCAGGCGGTGCTTCTCCGCGGCCGCGCCAACGACGGTGGCGGCCGCCTGCTGCAGCTGCGATCGCAGCTGCGCCGCCTGCTGCCCGCCCGCCGTGGCTGCCGCCTGCGCGTCTGCGGCCTGCCGCTGCGCTGTGTCCGCCGCCGCTGCTGCTGCCTCGCGCTCCTGCGACAGCGCCTCGGCATGCTCCCTGCGGCAGGGCAAAATAAGGATGTAGGTCGTACTCCAAGGGCAGATAAATTGATGAAATCAAAGTAAAGTGGTTGGCATCCTGTGGACAAGGTTCTGCATAGCGGTTCATGTGCATCCCTGCAGGATGCCAGAAACAGCTAACGTGCATCCGGCGCTATTGCCACTGTAGTGTCCAAAACGATGCATCTGCACCTCCCTGGACACTGCGGTACTTACCGCAGCTGCTGCAGCTCAGCCTCGAGCTGCGCCGCATGCTCGCCGGCGCCGGCGCCCGCCTGCCGCGCTGCGCCAGCAGCATTCGCCAGCTGCTGTTGCAGCTCGGCCAGCTGCTGCATCAGCGGCGCCTGCTGCGCCTCGACCATGCGGCAGCGGGTCTCGGCCTCCGCAAAGCGCGCCTCCGCCGCAACCGCCGCCTCGTCGGCGCTGGCACTGCAGGTCAGCATGAGTGTTTTCAGGGTTGAAGGTTGGGGATTGAGGGTTTTGTCGTCACACATTGAGCAAGTAGTAGAGGGTCGAAGAATGTGTTGCATGGGACTGTCGCAGTTCTGAAGCGCAATGTGGTACAAATCAGATCCCTGTAGACAGAAGAGCTCTTGACATGCAACCATGTTGTCATGCAACCCAAACGCGGTCAAACACTGACAGTACCTTGCGGCTTGGGCGGCGTCCAGATGAGATGTTAGCTCCTCCAGGCGCTGGCTGTCGTCCTCCGCCCGCTGCCGCAGCTGCGCCAGCTCGTCCGACGCGGCCTGCGCCTCGGACTGCGACTCCGCACGCGCCTGCTGCTCGCCCGCAAGCGCCTGCTGCTGCTCCTCGAGCCGTGCCTGCAGCTGGGCCAACTCCTCCTGCATGAGGCAGCGCCGCACACAAGTTGCTGGTTTCAAGCGATGATGCTGATCTGAACCGTTACATGTATCGAGTTGGGTTAGGGACTTACAGATGGTTTTGGGATCAGCGGAAAATGGACGCCTGCCAGCTCTTCGTGGCAAAACAAGCCAGCCTGCTCATGCTTAGAACGATGCAAAACCCATCACTGCCGGGAAAAGGCACACCTCCAGGTCTGCGGCGCGCTGCGCAAAGGCGGCACCGTCCTGTGACGCCGCCTGCGCCGCCGCAAGGCGGGCCTCGGCGTTGTCGCGGGCGGCGGCCGCCGCGTCGCGCTCCGCGATGGTCGCCTCCACCTGCTCTATCAGGCTGTCCAGCTCCCGCATGAGGTCCTCCTTCTCCTGCAGTTTGCATCCAAGACCATGCGATTGAGTGTTCCATGGGTTTACGAAGAGCTTGAGTGGTCCCATCTGTACCTGTTGGGTTGGACAGCCCCGGCAGCTCGCTCTCTTGCCACACAGCATCATGTAAGGCGTGCAACGATGCCACGGTGCAAGCGACGCGCCGCGCGTTGGCAGACCCCGTGGATCAGAACGGCCGCCAGAAAGGCCCGCACCGAGGACAGCTCCTTCGCCGCGGCCGCGCTCTGTTGCGCCTGCTCGCGCAGCTCGCCGGCCTCGCCGGCGGCCGCCTGCGCCGCCGCCAGCTGCTCCCGCAGGCCGCCCGTCTCCGAGTCGAAGTATGCCTGCCACTCGCCGCCCAGCGCGTCCAGCTGCGCCCGGTCCGCCTGCGGCCGTGCCGTTGTTTGTTTAGACGTGCGACAGCACGGTGAACACAAGACCCTGCCAATGTCTCGGAACTGGTTCCTATGACCAAGTGGCCTCTGTCGGACAACATGCATTGGGTGGGAATGAGCAGGTGGGTCAAGCTGGTTGGATCTGCCGCACACCTGCTGGGCTTCCTGCGCCGCCTGCAGCAGGGTGCGCAGCTCCTCTGCCTCCGCCGCCGATGCCTCGGCCCTGCCACGATGTCACACCATCTCAGCCACGATTCTGATCAGTCGTCTGACAGAAGTGGCATTGCAGCGCCAACAGCAGGGTCCTCCTGTCACCACGACCCATTACAAGCGCAACCATGCTGCTGTCAAGCGTGCACCACCAATGCCCCAAAGCGGCACTGTACAACCAAGAAACGCACCCGTCTGCGCGCTCCCGGGCGGCTGCCAGCTCGTCCTGGGCCTGCTGTTTCTCCGCAGCCGCCGCTGCGAGCTGCGCTCCGAGCTCCTGCCGCTCCGCCTGACCCGCCTCGGCCTGCTCGGACAGCAGGTGCAGCTCCTGCTGTGCGGCTTCAGCAGCAGACTGCGCGTCCGCGGTGGCGGATTCCGCTTCCGCTAGCCGCTCCTGCAGCTGCTGCTGCGCGGACGAAAGCTCTACCGCCTCCTCCTGCGCCGCCTGCGCCTGGGCGTTGGCGGACGACAGCTGCTCCTGCAGCAGCTGGGCCTGCGAGCAACAAGACTGATCCTCATTGACCTGACCCTCACCACCTTTCAACATGAAGATACCCCCGCTCAGGCCGAATCCGAACAGCAGCAATCGAGTCTTGTGCGCAGCAACACGCTTGCTCAGATTGCGGTCCGATTTAGGGAACTCAATCAGCATCGTGATGTATCCTCAGGCCAGAAGCAGGTCAATTCACACTACAAAGAGTAAGTGTACACCTGCTGGGAGGCGTCGGCCTCGAAGCGCTCCTGCAGCTGGCCCGCCTCCTGGCAGGCGGCCTCGGCGGCGGCCTCCGCCTCCTGCAGACGGCTCCGCAGCTGCGCCGCGTCTCGCTGCGCCGCGTCCGCTGCTTCCTCCGCTTCCTGTAGTTGCTCCCGCAGCGGGCCGGCCTCCTCCTGCGCCGCCTCGGCGACCGCGATCGCTTCCTGCGCCTGCTCCTGCGCACGCGCCGAATCCTCCCGGGCGGCAGCCGCAGCCGCTTCTGCCTCCTGCAACCGATCCGCCAGCTGCTGCGAGTGTGCGCCGCCATCGGCCAGCTGCTGCTCCAGCTGCTGGCCGTGCTGCCGCGCCGCCTGCGCCCCGGCCTCTGCTTCCTGCATCCGCTCCTGCAGCTGCGCCACCTCCTGCTGCACGGCGCCGGCGGCGGCCTCCGCAGCTTCTGCGCGCTCCCCTGCCGCCGCAATCTGCTGCTCCGCGTCTGCCAGCTGCTGCTGTGCAGCAGCAAGCTGCTGCTGCGCCTCGAGTAGCTGCGCCTGCGCTGCAGCGGACGCATCGCCGGCCTCCGCAGCAACCGTCAGCTGCTGCTGCGCATCGGATAGCTGCCGCTGCGCCGCGGCGGTCGCCGCCTCCGCCTCCTCCAGACGCATGTGCAGCGCCTCCTCGGCCTGCCCATCGACCGAGTTTGAGTGTTGAGTGATGCTCAGAAACACACAGCTAGGGCCTTGCCTAGATCTCTTCTATTGCAATGCGCGTCGCCTCGGCAGATGTGCCCAGACACAAGCCCACACTTTGCAGCGCCAAGGTTGTGTCACTTGGCTCGGCCATTTTGTCAACGCTCAACCGACATCATGCAAGGCAGCCGGACCTGAAGCTCCGCCGCCAGCTGGTCGCGCAGCTCGTCGGCCTCCTGCTTCGCGGCGCCGATCTGGGAGTACACCTCCTCCGCCTGCGCTGTTGCCTCCTGCACCTCCGCCCGCAGCTGCTCCACCTCGCCCGCCGCACTCCGCAGCGCCTGCGGCCAAATGCGACCCATCAGTTGAACATGACGCTGGCTCAAGACAGCAGATGATGTTCGTGTCGCTTCAGAACCCTGTTCAAAGCACCTGTCAAGTTGGCTGCGCGTTCTCCTACCGCACGCCTCTCGCCTGACAGATGCAGGGACAGCAGCGCCACACCTCCTTCTGCACATCTGGAGATGCAGGAGAGGGAGCACGAAGAGATCATCGCCACACCTCGTTTTCGGCCTCCTGGTCGGCCAGCTGGTCCGTGAGGCGGCCCTGCGCCTGCATGACCCGCTCCAGCTGGGCGCCCCGCTCTTCCGCCTCGGTGCGCGCCGCCGCCGCCGCCTCCTCGGTAGCGCTCTGCTTCTCCTCGGCCGCCTCCAGCTCCGTGCTGGCCTCCATCAGGCGCGTCTGCGCATGCGCCGGGTGGACAAATTTCGACGACGGATTTCTCAACGGCAAGTTGGCACGACAAGAAAATGTACTCTGCAATGTCTGCTGCCGGGAACTTGCTGGCGGATCGAGCTTGCGGAGCAAGATTTGTCCTCGCTTCGCACAGCTGCATGTCATGCCGTCAAATTTGACGCTGTGCGCCGAAAGGTCGCCCACATGAGGCAGCTACACCAGATATGAGCCTGACCTTGAGGGCGGTGAGGGCGGTCTCCTTGTCGCCGACGGCCGAGCGCAGCGCGCGCAGCTCCTGGTCCAGCTGCGCGGAGCCGGCGGTGGCGTCGGCCGCGTCGCGCAGCTGCGCTTTCAGGGCTTCCGCTTCCGCCTGCAGCGCTGTGAGGCTGCCCTCCAGCCGCGTGTTGCTGTCGTCCAGCTCCAGGCTGGCCGCCTCTGTCTCCTCCAGCTGCGCCACCAAATGTCAAACGATTGTCGACGAGTTGAATTCAGAAGTGGCCTGCATCAGCAGTGCAAGCGTGTGCTTGCACGCAGGGCTGAAGTATGGTAGAATGGCGATGATGCGCCTGGATGGCATGCGACTGCCGTATGAGGATGTGCGACACTTCGAGACGCCTGCTTGTCGCGCAAAGATCCAGAGCAGCAGGTACTGGACGCATGTACCTGCTGCTGTGCCTCCTGCAGCTGCGCAGACGCTTGCGCAGCGGCGTTGCGTTCTGCATCAAGCTGTGTGCGCACCTCCTCGCTTTCCTCGACCTGCGAGACCGACCATGGTCCAGAAGGTCAGGGTGCAAGCAACAAAGTGCTCGCAGGCATACGGAACGACTCACAAAAGAGTGGCATGAACAGAGAGCTGTCAGCTGAGGTTCGTGGTCGGTTTCTCCAATATGCACCGAATGCAATAACGAATGAGCATGGGTCAACGAAGCAACGTGCGCCTACCTGCTCCTGCAGGGCGCTCAGCTCCTCCTGCTGCGCGCGCAGCTGGGCCTTGGCGCGCTCCAGGGCCTCCTGCGCCGCCTTTGCCGCATGCTCCGCCTCCGCGCGGCCGCGAGCCGCCTCCGCCAGCCGCTCACTATTGGCCTGCTCGTCGGCAGCCGCAGCGGCTGCCGCCGCCACCTTCGCCACGGTTGCCTCGGCTTCGGCGGCGTCCAGCCGGCCCTGCAGCTCCCGCTGTGTCTCGGCCGCGCTATGCGCGTCAGACTGCTGTGCGTCGGCCGCGGCCACAAGCTGTTCCCGCAGCGCGGCTATCTCCGCCTGCTGGTCGGCGGCGCGACTCTCTGCCGCCTGCAGCGCGGCTGCGGCATCCGCCTGCGCCTGCTGCCGCTGCTGCAGCTCCTGCTGCGCGGCCTGCAGCGCCGCGGCATGTTGTCGCGCCTCGGCCTGCGCGGCCTGCAGGGCTGCAGCGTCGGCGCCCCGCTGCTGCTCCAGCTGCTGCTGCAGCTCCTCCGCCCGCTCCTGCAGGTCCTCGTTCTCGGCCATCTGCAGGGTTTGGGGAGACAGACGCGGTCACCCTCTATTGAGCGCAGAGGTAGGGCAGCGGCGATTTGTATGGATCGTGTTCATGTGACACGAGCAGCATTCTCAAGGCGTGCCCCTGCCCACCTGCTGGCCGTATTCGCGCTGCAGCTGCAGAAGGTCGCTGCTGGTGCCCGCTGCAGTAGCAG
>JAABUK010004559.1_pt1 | contig 22369 bp, 18 predicted proteins | sample 5559141 | NCBI WGS metagenome assembly JAABUK01 (sample SAMN10711869, study PRJNA513367) | rock metagenome | isolation source: Antarctica rocks | place: Antarctica: Victoria Land, Pudding Butte nord | collected 2016-01-03
ATTATCAACGTCGCGTCAACCGCCGCATTTCAGCCCGTGCCGTACATGACGACGTATGCGGCGACGAAGGCGTTCGTGCTTTCGTTTTCCGAAGCGTTGTGGGAAGAAAACCGCGAGCATAACGTCAAGGTGCTGGCGCTTTGTCCGGGCGTGACGGAGACGAACTTTTTTTCCGCCGCGCGCATGGGTGAAAAGCCGCAGATGCGCGTCGCGCAAACGCCGGAACAGGTTGTCGAGACCGCGCTCAAGGGACTCCAGCGCAATAATAGCCACATTATTTCCGGCTGGACTAATTTTTTGACGACGCAATCCGAACGCCTGTTTCCGCGCTCGTTGATTACGCGCATGGCCGGACGAATGATGCGCTCACAGGCGAACAAAAATTGAGGCTAGATGTCAGATGTTGGATGCTAGTAGAATACAGCTAACCTCTCGCTCTAACATCTAACATCCAGCATCTAACATCTTATTGAAGGGGAAAGTTATGACCGAGAGAATTTACAATTTCAGCGCGGGGCCAGCCGTTTTGCCCGTGCCTGTGCTGGAAGAAACGCAGCGCGATTTGGTGGGCTTGCCCGGCGTCGGCATGTCCATACTTGAAATCAGCCACCGCTCGAAACCGTTTGACGAAATCATCGAAGGCGCGAAGACGGGCTTGCGCGAACTGCTCGGATTGCCCGACGATTATCACATACTCTTTTTGCAGGGCGGCGCGAGCTTGCAGTTTTCGATGATACCGATGAACTTGCTGCCGCCCGACAGAAGCGCCGATTACATCGTGACCGGCAGTTGGGGCAAAAAGGCCGTCAAGGAAGCGAAGCGCGTGGGCAGCGTCAACATCGCCGCGACGACAGCGGACGGCGGCTTTACGCGCACGCCTGCGCAGGATGAAATCAAGCTCGATTCGCACGCGGCCTACGTTCATTTCACGACGAACGAAACAATCGAAGGCGTCGAATTCAAACAGGAGCCAAACGCGGGCGGCGTGCCGCTTATCGCCGATGCTTCATCGGATATTTTGTCGCGTCCCATCGATGCGGAAAAGTATGCGCTCATTTACGCGGGCGCACAGAAAAACATGGGGCCGAGCGGCGTCACGCTCGTCATCATCCGCGATGATCTGTTAAAGCGAATTCCTGACAACCTACATACGATGCTCGACTACCGCACGCATGTCGAAGCCGATTCGCTTTACAACACGCCGAACACGTTTGGCATTTACATTATTAATCTGGTGTGCAAGTGGCTCAAGAAAAAAGGCGGACTGCGCGCGATGCAGCAAGAAAACGAAGCGAAGGCCAAACTGCTTTACGATGCGATTGACGCGGGCGGCTTTTATCGAGGCCACGCCGACGCGAATTCGCGCTCGATGATGAACGTCACATTCCGTTTGCCTTCGGAAGATTTAGAAAGACAGTTTGCGCAGGAAGCGACGTCAGCGAAGCTCGACGGCCTGAAGGGACACCGCTCCGTCGGCGGATTGCGCGCTTCGATCTATAACGCATTCCCGCGCGAAGGCGTCGAAGCGCTCGTTTCGTTTATGCAAGAATTTGAGAGAAAGAACGGGTAAGCAATCGCCGGGATTGAGGTGTTTTTTGCCCAAGCCACTTTGAATGATGGGAACGCCGCACCGAACAAGTTACATCCAATTACTTGTTATGCGCTATCCTATGAAATGTCGCGGATTCAGCACACAATGTTTTTTTATGGACACAAAACAATCCGGTATTCGTTGGGTAAGAGTTCTCGTTGCGGGACTTTTGGCTGAAATCGTAACCATTGTGGTCATCATTCTCGTGGTTACCATCTACAATTTCACAATCGGAAGTGGTCAGACCGAAGCCCAGAAACAAGCGTTTGCCGCGCAAGCCGGTTTTTATGTTGCGCCGATAGCCAGCATTGTGTTGACCTTTCTATTTGCTTTCTGGGTTGCGCGAAAGGTTGAATCAAAAGTTGTCTTGCACGGAACGCTCGTCGGAGTCGTCGCCACGCTTCTGAGTGTCGGATTTATCTTCGCCGCTCAACCGAAAGCCCGCTTAATGTATGTTGCTTCCTACATTCTCAAACTGTTATCGGGATACGCGGGAGGCGTGTTAGCACAAAAGCGGCTTAGTGGTGTGAAATACGGTTAGATTTATCAACAAGGCAATTAGGATTTTCATCTTTTCGTCCTCACAGCTAATACAGCCACTCTTCAACAGCAACCAATATCAATTGATTGGTAAGGAAACTTGTACGTGTCGGTTTAGAACGTATTAACCGCAGCGATTATTTCCTCTTGGCATGTAGCTATAAGACGCTATCGCAGATGAAACTGTTAACGGGATATATATCTCAACCACAGGCTGTGTTCGTCAGTAAAAACGCCGTCCAATTTATTTTCGTGGCGATCATTAGGCGAAGCGCCGAACAAACGTGTAGAAAACCGCAACGAATAAAAAATCGAAAGGCAAAAGCAACGAGGTCGAGTCACCTTATCGCTTTTGCCTTTCGATTTTTAGTTTGCAGTCGGAAATTTACCAGCGCGGCTCGCGGTCGCCACCACCACCTCCGCCGTAATCACGGTCGCGTCCGCCGCCGTAACCACCGCGTCCACCGCCACCTCCGCCGCCATAGCCTCCACCGCTGCCGCCACTGCGATTTTCACGCGGCTTGGCTTCGTTGACGGTCAGGTTGCGCCCGCCCATGTCTTTGCCGTTGAACTGTTCGATGGCGGCGGCGGCTTCTTCCGGCGTCGCCATTTCAACGAAGCCGCGCGAGCGACCCGTTTCGCGGTCTTCAATGATGGATGCCGATTCGACTGTCCCGGCCTGCGAGAAAGCCTCGCGCAAATCGTCGCCGGTCGTGCGGAACGATAAATTTCCAACGTAAAGTTTCGTAGCCATTTCTTTATCCTATCCTTCTCAAGGTCAAAGGAAGCGCGGGCGTCTTTGGAATCGCGTGAAAACGAAGGAGCACAGAGTCCGGCTTTCATTCTCCCTGCGAAACGCAACGCGCCCGTGTGCTCTGGCATTAACGAGAGCGGCTTCAAACGGATTGATAGCTAACCTCACTCTTCTTTCAGCCGAACAATCGCCGCTGTATGGTCACGGGCTGGCACGCCACCGTTGATGCGCGAGAGCAGGAATTTCAAGGCAGTAGTATGCCTGTCACGGCGTTCGCCGCGCAAGTTCGCAAACAAACGTGGAAGGCAAAAAGTATGCGTCGTTTGATATTCCTCCGGCGGACAAAATTTCGTCACGGAAAAATTTACTTGGAAAACAATTGGACTTAGCGCAGAATAGCGGCGCAAGTAGCAAGTGTTAAGATAATTTCACTCCTCGTTTGTGTCTCTGCCGACTTTCTCGGCAAGATTCGCGGTTTCGTTGCATCTTTCGCAGGCTCGTCACGCCGTAAAAGAAACCCATCAACTATGATCGGGCAGACTGTCTCGCATTACAGAATTATCGAAAAGCTTGGCGAGGGCGGCATGGGCGTCGTCTATGCGGCGGAAGACGCGCGCCTGCATCGCCGCGTCGCCGTTAAGTTTCTCGCTTCCTCATCGAACATACATCACCGCTCGCGTTTTCTGCGTGAAGCGCGCGCCATCTCCGCTCTCAGCCACCCGCACATCGCGGCCATTTACGATTACGGTGAAACAAGCGACGGCCAGCCCTACATCGTGATGGAGTTGGTCAGCGGACAAACTCTAAGCGAGTTGATCGCCGAAAGTGCGTTGACGCTTTCGCGCGCCGTCGAGATCGTTGAAGAAGTCGCGGAAGCGCTCGCCGAGGCGCATCGTTTGGGAATTGTTCACCGCGACATTAAGCCGTCGAACGTCATCTTAGACGGGCGCGGCGCGGCGAAGGTTTTAGATTTCGGTCTCGCCAAGCAATTGAATGAAGGAGCAGACAAAGGCTTGACAGACCCGGAGGCACTGACGCTGTTTGCGGCCACGCGCACGCAAAGCGGGATTGTCGTCGGCACGCCTTTGTATTTGTCGCCGGAGCAGGCGACTGGCGCGAATGTCGATGCGCGCAGCGATGTTTTCGCTTTAGGCTCTTTGCTCTATGAATGCGTCGCGGGACGCCCGGCCTTTTCCGGTTCGAGCGTCATAGAAATCGGCGCGCAGGTCATACACGTCAACCCGTCGCCGCCCTCTTCGTTCAATCCGCGCGTGCCGAAACAACTCGACCGCATCGCGCTCAAAGCGCTGGCGAAGAAACCCGAAGCGCGTTATCAATCCGCCGTTGAAATGCTGACAGACTTGCGTGCGGCGCGCACCTCGCTCGACGACCACGCGCACTACCGCACACCGCGACTCGCCGGGCTTTCCGGCGCGGGCTTGCGCACCAGCGCCTTAATGACTCTTTCCGAGAACTTGCGTCGCCCGCGCCTCTCGCTCGCTTCTTTTATGATCGCCCTCGTTGTCGCCGCCGCGTGTCTCTGGGGCGCAGTGCATTTGTGGCGTCCGTCCGCGCATAAAGCAAATGCTGAAGCGCAGAGATGGTACGACGCAGGCACAGACGCACTACGCGAAGGCTCTTATTATCAGGCGAGCAAAGCATTGGAGCAGGCCGTCAAAGCGGACGATGAATTTGCTCTGGCGCACGCCGGACTCGCCGAAGCATGGTCGGAACTCGACTACTCCGAACGCGCTAAAGATGAGTTGTTACGCGTCGCAGAGCTTGTGCCGGATCGCTCCGTGCTGCCGCAAGTCGATGCGCGTTATCTCGACGCCATCTCTTCAACCGTCACGCGCGATTACACACGCGCCGTCAATTCCTACCGCGAGATTGCGCGCCTCGTGCCCGATAAACCACAGGCTTACGTTGATCTGGGACGCGCCTATGAAAAGAATGAGGATGTAAAAAAAGCGATTGATAGCTATGTGGAGGCGACGAATCGTAATCCACAATACGCAACCGCATATTTGCGCGTCGGGTATCTCTACGGCAGGCAGCAGGACTTAGCGAGCGCCACCGCTGCCTTCGATAAAGCGGCAACGCTCTATCAAGCCTTCGGCAACATCGAAGGCCAAACGGAGGTTCACTACCAGCGCGGATTTCTATTCATTAATCTAAGCAAAGCCGCAGACTCTCGCGCAGAGTTGGAGCGGGCGCTTGAAATGGCACGCACAACCGGCAATTTGTATCAACAAGCGAAAACCTTGCTGAAGCTCGTTGATGTTGCAATAGAGGCGGGCGACGTAGCGCAAGCGGAAGCCTTCGCGCGTCAGGGCATTGAATTAGCGCAGGCCAACGGCATCGACTATCTGACGGAGCGCGGCCTGATTGATCTCGGCAACGTATTTCTGGCAAGCAGCGATTACAATCAAGCTGACCAACTCTTCAAACAGTCGCTCGAGCTGGCGCAGCGGCACAAGGGAATGCGCAACATGGCGCGCGCGCGACTTTCGCTTGGCAGCCTGCGCACCTCGCAGGGAAACGCCGACGAAGCTGTAGGTTATATCGAGCAGGCGCTGCCTTTTTATCAACAGGGCGGTTATCGCAAGGAAGCATCTGCGGCTTTGACGCTGCTGGCGCGTGCCAATAAAAAGAAAGGCAACTACGACGCGGCGCTCAAAGTTTATCAACAGCAACTCGAGGCAGCCGAACAAGTCAGCGACCAATCGCAAATCGCGCTGACGCATCAGGAAATCGGATTGCTGCTCGTCAGGCAGGAACATTACACCGAAGCCATTCCTCATTTCGACGAATGTTACGCTCTTTATAAATCGCTGGGGGTACAGCAAAGCGTCGAGAACAGTTTGACGAATCGCGCCGATGCGTTATGGCAATTAGGCCGCTACGAAGAAGCGCGCGCGTCGCTCGATCAGGCGTCTGCCCTTATCAAGCAACACGCCGCAAGCGATAACCGGCAGGCCGCTGCAAACTTTCTAACCGAAGCGAGCATAGCGCTCAGCCAGCGGCGCTTTCCCGAAGCTCAAGCTAAAAGCAGGCAGGCGCTTGAGCTTGCCGGTGAAAAGCACAAGGAAATTGCGACTCAGGCGAAGTACATATGGGGGCTGGCGCAAGCTTTCTCCGGTGACCAGCATAAAGGGAAAGCATTATGTGAAGAAGCAGTCAATGCGGGGCAGCAACAGCAGGCGGGCGCGATTGATCCGTGGCTGCTCTCTCATGCGCTCTTGGCCTTTGCCGAAGCTCTGCTCGAAGACGGCGATGCGATGGCGGCGGAAACGAACGCCTTGCAAGCGCAGGAAATTTTAGCGCGTCTCAATGGTCTGGATTACAGGTGGCGCGCTTTGCTCATCGCCGGGCGCGCCAGCCTTCGCGCGGGCAAACGCGAAACGGCGCACGAGCATTTCACAAATGCTTCCAATCTTCTTTCACAGCTTCAACAAAGAATGGAAACAGAGGCCTTCAACGCATACCTCGCCCGACCAGACATTACGCTTTATCGCAAACAACTCAGCGAAACTCTCGTCGAAGAAAAGTAGTCCAAGTTCTAACCTCAAAGGAGAAAACCAACATGGCCGATGATGTCATTATGATCAAAGGTGGTTCCGTCACGATAGAACACGATTCAAAGTTTGACGACGATCCGAACGGTGGACGTAAAAGTCATACGCACAGAAACGCAAAACTCAAGGAGCTAAAGGTCAACGGCAGAGTAGTGCAACCCCTCGCAGAAAAAGATAGAGTCGAGATTGTTTATACAGAATAGAACGAAAGGAGGAAGGCGAAGGGCGAAAGTGTGGCAGCAACCATTTATTTAATTACTTGCCGCCACTCTATCCGATAATTGCTTTGAGCCTAACCTTCGCCCTTCGCCTTCCTACCTTCCACTTTCATTTGCCTTCCTGCTTTCCAATTCTGTTTGCTCGCGTCGTTCGTGAAGCAACGCTTCGGCGATGTTTGCGAGCCACCAGAAAGTGCCGCGTGCGCCGAGGTGTTCGCGCACGCGCCCGAAGATGCGCGGGTAAAGTTTGGCGGTGCGCCCGAGAAGATTTTTGAACGCGGCGAACGTCATTCGATCCTGAAAAAGCTCGCGCCGAACGCGTTCATCCAACTCATGCAGCGCAGCCATCACTGCGTTCAAAGTTTCATTGACGGCAAACGGCGCGCTCTTCGGCGTCGGACGCAAAAACTCCGCGAGGCTCGCCATCTGTGCGACGCGCGGCTCATAAGCATTTATCTCCGCGAGCGCCGCAGCATCCAACGAATCTGCCGCGAGCGCGCTGTCTGCGAGACGTGTCAGGCGCTCTAGATTGCGCACGTGCGAGCCGAAGCCGCAGAACGTGAGCGGACTCGACAATCCCGCCGCGTCGCCCACAAGCATTACGCGATCCGTCGCCGTGCGCTTGTGGTTGTTCCAACCGTGATGATGAAAGCTCGGGATGTAACCGAACACAGGTTTCACAACACGCCACTGTGCGCCCGCGCGCTTATAACGCGGCAGCGCCTCGAAGTATTGCTCGAAAAGCGCGAGCAGAGATTTGTCTGCGGGCGAATGGATTGCATCGTAAAAGAAAAGATACGTCGTGTATTCGTCGCGCTTCGGGCTGCCCGCAAAACCCTCCCAGATCAATTGCCTGTGATCGCGCGCGTCCTCGTTGCTCACTAAAATTTCGCCGACGCTGAAATCAACTTGATCCGGCTCTTCACCATGCACAAAGCCGCGCGACACTGTGCCGACAGTCGGGCAAACGTGTGTCAGCGCGCGATTTTCATTGAGTTGTCGGGCGACACTCGAATTCGTTCCCGTCGCATCCACAAACAGCCGCGCCGCGAATAATCGTTGCCGCTTCGTGCGCGCGTCTTCCACCAGCACGTAAACCTTATCCGGCTGCACATAGCAACGCACAAAACGCGTGCTGTCAAACAGCGCTACGCCTTCGCATAGACGAAGTTTTCGCGCCGCCAATTGAAGCAGCGTGTCCGCGTCAATCGCCACATCCAGTACGTTGTTCATCCAGAGCGGCGGCGCTTTGACACGCGATGCAGCATCGTGGAATTTGACGAAGCCGGAACGATACCGATTGACGACGGCGGCTTCGATTTCTTCTTTTGTAAATAGCCCAGCGAGATCGAACTCGCGCAATTCTTCGTCCGATATATTCCAATCGCGATGCGTGCGCCCGACCGCGTGCGCGTCGAAAACCATCACGCTGCGGTTGTAACGCACACCCATCGTCGCCGCGTGAAGCAGTCCCAAAACACCGCCCGCGTAAATGATTTCAAACTCCGCTTCGACGCTTAGATTCGCGGGCGGCGCGGTATGCACAACGACCTCCGGCACGGCGTCTGTCTGCCGCTCCATTGACTCCTGCCAGCGCGCGTCCAATTCCCAGATTCGCTGTAGCCATGCTTCGCGTCCGGCAAGCGCGCCGAAATTCGCCACCGTCAACGGATAGCGTTTGCGAAACTCGCTCAAATCGAGCGGCGCAATGTTTTTTATTTGGTGGGAGTTCTTGAAGGCAGTCATAAAGCTAAAAGTCTGAAGTTCAGACTTCTAATATCTAAGCGCGCCGTCGCGTGAGCAAACTGATTATGGCGACAAAGAGCGCGGAGCCGACGATTGACCAGATGATCGGGAAACGCGTGCCGCCGATGTTCACGGCAAAGACTTCCGGCAGCCCGAAGAAACGCGCCAGCCATAAACCGATGAGCGCGCCGATAAAACCTAAGGCAATCGCCACCAGACACCCGCCGCGCGAATAGCCGCTGATCGCCTGCCCCAGAGAGCCGCACACGCCCGCGATAAGCAACAAAAGAAGAAAATCAAATAAGCCCATAAAATTCCCCGACTCCGCTCATGACTTATAAAAGCGCCGCACGCCGCCATGCTTTATTTATATGCAAGCAAACAAACATACACAAGGTAGTGCTCTGTAATTTTAGTTTTTAGATTTTATGAGTTGCCTCCAGCACAAGCATGGAGGATACAAATCAAGAAAGAGCGTGGCTTTAGCCAAAAGAGTTCGGCTAAAGCCGATAAATCTGTGCTACTGCTGTCCACTCGTCTGTTGCTAGTGGCAATTGATTAAATCCAATCACTTTCTTTACACAGCACGAGGAGAGAGAGAACAACGCGAGCGCCGCTCATCTTTAGCGATGACAGGATTCCGCGTTACCTTTGTTGCTGCTTTCGCTGCTGCCATGTTTATGCATATTATTTGTGCCGCACGCGCTCGCGCCGCCGCACGCCCAAGTTGCAGGGCTTCCGAAATCCGTTTTATCCGTGTACTCGAATTCGCCTTGATTGCTGTTCGTATTCTTCGTGTCAATCGCGTCGCGTCCGGCGTGAACGCGAAAGACGCTCGTCTTCGCTTTGATCGAATCCTTGATGCGCCAAGTCGTATTATTGCGCACGGTGAGCGGCTGCGAATCGTCCAAGCCCATAATGTAATCGGCGGCGAATTCACCGAGTCCCGCGACCATTAAATGATTACGGCGATTGTCATATTCCTGCTTGACTGCGGCGTAACGTATGCGCGGCGAAATCTCTTTTACTTTCGCCTCCGTTTCTTCCGGCGAAGCATGATCTATAACGCGCGCGGCGATGATTCGCAAAGCTTCGCGCTGCTTTGCGTCGGCGCGCTCGTCTATGAAAATCGTTTGCCCGTTCTGCATATCAGCCGCGCCAATGTGCAAACCGTCAAGCTTAATATCATTGTAGTGGCCTTCGCGTATATCGAAGGAGTAAAACGGATAGCAATAAGAATGCGGCGACGGCCCCTGTCCGAAATTACACGTACACGGCACAGTACAAGTACACGTCTCCGATAGTTGCCCGCGAATCGCCCAACCCGCCTTCGCCTCACTCTCCGCCGCCGCCGGAGCCGCCGCGCCGCGCCGCACAAAACCATTGCGCGACGACGCAAACAAAACAGCCGCGCCAATCGCGCACGCTGCAACGATCAAACTCATCAACACAACGGGCGATAAAGCAGAACGGCGGCGCAAACTCTTTCGCCCCGCGCTCGCCGGATACGCAAAAATTTCATTCATAACTTAAAGCTTACCTCTTGAAAGTGACAGGAGTATTCGCAAAGTTTTATTTTCCGCACAAAGCCGGAACGCTTGTCCCTGACAATTAAGTGTTGGATGCTTGATTCGCGCCTGTTGCCGCCTGTCACCGCAGAGTTTGAAAGCAGATTAACGCGCCATGTCGTTGCGTTCGATCTTGCCGCCCTTCATCACGAAGCGGACGCGTTCGAGTTCCGTAATGTCGCGCAGAGGATCATTTGCGACGGCGATGATGTCTGCGTATTTGCCTGCTTCGATTGCGCCCATGTCGTTCGGTCTTTCCAATAGCTCGGCGGCAACCATCGTCGCGGATTGAATCGCCTGCATCGGCGTCATGCCGTAGCGCACCATGTAGTTAAATTCCTTTGCTTCGTTTTCCGTCCACGCGAAGCCGCCGACATCCGTGCCGAAAGCAATCTTTACTTTCTTTCGCACGGCCTGACCAAACGCTTTCGCTTCGAGGTCGCGCATCGTCAGCCAAATAGGAGCGCCCGCCGCCGCGCGTCCCTCTGCGACATAAACGCCGACGTAAATTGTCGGGCACCAGTAAGCGCCCTGCCTGACCATGCGATCAATTAATTCTTCGTTGAGGCCGTCGCCGTGCTCAATCGTGTCTACGTTGTGGCGAAGCGCCGCGTCGATGCCTTCGTAGCCCATCGCGTGCGCGGCAACTCGGTGTCCAAGGCGATGCGCTTCCTGCACCATCGCTTCCATTTCTTCGTCCGTAAAATTGACCCACGAGTGAAGCGCGCCATCTTTCAAATAATAACGACGATCACAGTAGAACTTAATCCAATCCGCGCCGTACTTGACCTGCTCGCGCACGGCACGCCGTATGTTGTCCGCGCCGTCAACGATTTGCACGCCTTCCGGCACTTTGATTTCCCAAGAATAACCAGACAACGGATACATGCCCGTTGCGGAAAAAGCGCGCGTCGAAACAAACATGCGCGGCCCCGGAATGACGCCGCGATTAATCGCCGTTTTCACGTCCACATCGGCATACATCGCGCCTTCGGTTTCGAGATCGCGCAAGGCCGTAAAGCCGTTCATCAAGGCGGTGCGGGCAGCCATCGTCGCGCGAATCGTGCGGTACGGAATGGATTCCTTCAGGAGTTGCTCGTCATAATCGGCGGCTGTAATGTCGCCCTGCAAAAGAATGTGCGTGTGGCAATCGGAGAGGCCGGGCAAAAGGGTGGCACGCGACAAATCTATGACGCGTGCGTTGCCTGCGCGCGCAGAGATTTCGTTCAATGCGCCGACGGCTTTAATGCGATCACCTTCAACGAGTATGCCCTGATTTTCGAGCACGCGCCCGTTGCGTGTGTCGATCAGGCGGCCTGCTTTAATCAGGATTTGAACGGCGAGCGGCGGCGCGTTTGTGGTTTGCGCATGAAGCAGCGCGGGCTGTAATAGAAAGAGAAAAACGATGAGCGTGGCAGCAAGTGTTCTGTTCATTTTCTGTCCTTTTGGCGCATGAAAAAACGCGTTGGATTTTATGCTTTCAAGTCTCGCGGCGGTGCTGTATACTGTTTGTCGGTTCGCGGTAAACGTCGCCATGCGAGCTACACTTCAAAGCTCGGTTCAATGGCAACCGATCCCCACGACAAAACAACTAAATTAACTGCGGCGACGAATTCGCGAAACCGCAAAAATTATGGCAGGAATGCATCGGTGCGATCAACAAATCACCTACTGTCCGCATTCTTCTCCAAAAAAACTTTTCACCTCGGAGGAATTCTAAAAATTATGCGTAAACTATTCGCCGCCGCACTGATTGCCGGAGCAACCTTCAGCGCAGGATTAGCGCAAGGCACAGTCAGCACTTCACAGAGCACACAAGATGTCCCGAACATGGGTCAGGCACCGAAACAAATGAACGGTATTGGCCGCCTCGATCTGCGCGTCGTTGACCAAAGCGGCAATCCCGTCAAAGGCGCTTCCGCCAAACTCGAATCGCGCCGTTCCGACGGCTTTTTCTGCGAATCGCGCAACTTCACGGACGCGCGCGGCGTTTCCGTGCTGCCGCCGATTCACATGGGCGACCTCAAATTGATTGTCAAAGCCAAAGGCTACGCATCGCAAACGCTGAACGTCACCAGAGATTCTCTCGGAGAACCACTACGCGTAACGCTAATCGCCAAAAAGTAACGGCGGTTGAAGCGAATCCGCGACGACGAAGATAGTCTTCGCAATCGAACCCGAAAAAGAGAAAAGCGCGCTTGTTCAGAACGGCGCGCTTTTTTATTCGTTCACTTTTCTCATTTGTTCAATTGCCCGGTTGTTCTGCGCTCCGCTCCCTGCCACACCGCTGCTCGTATCCCTGCGTTGGCGTTGCCCTCGCCAATCTCTTTTCGTTTATTCTCTTCAAGCAGCGCAATCACTTCGGAGAGCACATCACGCAAATGCACTGTCTGCTCCTTCGATAAAAGAAGCGTCGGCGCGCGCCCGCCGTGCCCCTCCAACGTCAAGGCCAGCATATCCGTCGTGAATAAAGACAAGCGCACGCGCCCGTCATTGTCACGTCGCCCCGTCGCAACCTCCGCCTGATATTCAGTCGATGCCATAACCAAAACTCCCGTTTGAAAGTTTCCCTCGCTCTTAAAGTTTCGTGTCTCCAGAGAGCATAGCATCATCACAACGGCAAAAGAAACGTTGCGACATAATCTACACAGAGCGCATTACGCACTTGTTTTCGGCAATTATTTCTGGCTTAGTGTCCTTCGACTTTACAGCGCGCATCACTGCGCTGCGTTGCTCTGTGCTGAATAAATTCATAGCAATTGAATTAAATCAAGTTAAGTTGTGCTTGGGAGTTCGGACTTTGAGATGTTTGCTACAAGGCTTCTGCTGAAAAACAGACCGATGATAGCACATGAGTATCAATCCACCTTATAACGGGGACACAAACGCCCTCGCCAAAACCCGTGAGCGACTGGTTGATTCTGCGACGAATATTGAAATCAGGTGCTCCTTGCAAGCGCTTCATCCGCGACTATTCATGCAACAAAGCCATCTTACATTATGAGCCGCGCAAAAGCGCGCGTCTATAACAATGGTTATGTGAAACGGCAACCGCGAGTTAAAGGGCTGCGAAGTTCCGGCGAGCAGTTAAATAATTATTGGGCGCAAAAGCAGAGCGCCGCCCTTCATCAGGCGCGGCGCTCTGCTTTGACGCTCGATGCAAATTGATTACTTGCCCTTATTCTTGTTCGTGTCGGCAACGGCTTTGAGCGCCTGAAAAGTCGGCGGCCAGAGACCGACGAAGATTCCCGCTTGCTTTTTGCCCGCGAAGAATAACGCGAGCGAAGCGCCGATGGAGCCGAGCGTCAGTATGTGAAAGAGACTGATGTTGGTTGCTTCAATCGTCGATTCGTCGATGGTGCGAATCATAGATTCGGCCATGTCTGCTTGGCCGCTTCCGGCAGTTGCGCGTGTTTGCGCTTGTGTTGCAGTTGTTGACATGATGTTCTCCTTTGTCGTTTGTAGTGATGACAAACTCAATTGTCGGCGCGTCCCTTAAGATACGCGATGGTAAATAGCGCTGCCAGCGAGCCACCGGCGATCAAAAACCCCTTGAGCGGTCTCGCCGGTTTCTTCTGTGTCTCTGCTCTTGGCGCATCGTTTCGATTTCCTGTTTCCGTCGATTGCGATTCAGTCTTGTCCAATTCCATAAAACTTTCTCCCGACGAAATTCTCCACTGCCTCGAACGCGCGCCGTGTCTTCGGCTAATCGCGTTTGACGCAATCTTACAAAATACAAAAATTGTGACCTCTGCGCATCACGAATAGGTGTCAGATATTAAGAATTTCCTTGCTCGACTAAATCCACTATTTCGCAACCGGGCATTTCGCCGCTCGCTCCATCCCGCCGCTTTCTGCCTGTTTGCTGCCATATTGAAGTAAATTCCGGCGGCGCACACGGCGCGGCGCGCCTCCCGCCGCGTCCACAAGGATTTGCAGAAATCCACGCACGACGGGCAGGCGCATTGTCCAGCCCGCTAAAGCCCATCCCAAATGTATGTGCTCCAACGCCCGCGCAAACGCCGCGACGCCTTCTTCTGTTTCAACTTCTTCCGCGAAGCCCTTGTCGTCTTCTGTTCCGATTTCCTCACAGGCTTCATATGTTATGCGGCGCAAATCTCGCGACGGATGATCTTCGGCGGCGATGATCTCCAACGCGACGGGATTTCGCTTCGACAACCACGCTTTGATCTCGCGGCACTGCCCGCATTCTTCCGCAACATACAGCCGCGCGCTGCTTGCATGACGCGGACGCCAATGCGGACACCAACGCCGAACTTTTCGCCGATACGCCTTCCACGCATCGCCGTATCGCGCTGTCAAATCGCCGCCTTCATCCCACGCCGCCAACCCTGCGCTGTAAGCGAAGGCAACGAGGCCAGCGCCCGCCACCCAAAGGTTTTCTAACATTAGTCCCCAACCCGCGAGCGTCAGACACATCGCAAGCTGCATCGGATTGGCGATGTAAGCATAAACGCCGCTTGTCACCAGACGCTTCGGCGGATCGAAAGGAACGGGCGTGCCTTTGCCTCGCCGCACAAATTCCTGCACGGCGGTCAATCCTAAAATGACGGGTATCATCAGCGCTTGTAATTCCAAACCGCCCAGCCACGCCGGACGTTTGAGAAGCGCCGCCCAACTGCCGCCTGTCTGCTCGATGATGATGGCCGGTAAAACCCCGAGCATCAGGCCGCCGAAGGTTATCACCTGAAGCAACGCGCGCTCGTTGAGATGTCGGTCATCGCGCGTCCAACGCGCCAACAATTGAGCGGGCGCAAGGCACACTACAAGCGCCACAGCTTCACCCGCAAGCCACGCGCGCCCAAGCTGCAATACAGGCTGACACGACGGCATCAGCAGCAAGTCCACCGCGAGCATAATCGCTATCACAAAGACAAGACGCAAACGCGGAAAAGCCAGCACCGGAAGCGCACCCCACAACAGCACCCAGCCCAGATAAAAGTCCACAGGCATTTTCAACAAGAGTCCGCCCTGTGCCTCGAAACGCCACCATCCATAACGCATCGCAAGCAGATGCAAAAGCAGCAGCGCAGGCACATTCCACACGCACGCGAGCAACGCAGCAGCCGTTTCTCTTCGCTCAGGCTTGCGCCACAAATACAAACACCACACAATCGTCAACGGCAACAAAAGCCCCGCCGCGCGTATTAAACCGGGATCAGCAGGCATCGCTTATCGCTTCCACTCTTCCATCGCCATCGTCGGCCTCGCTATTGTCGTTGTGGTCGGTGTCGCCGCTGCGTCAATAAGATAACTCGCTGCCGCGTGCGCCGCGTAACGCTCCCAAGGCGCGAAGTACCACGCAGGATCAAGCCGCCTGTCGTAACGCAAACTCCAACGCACCATCGTGTGTGCTTCGTCAATCTTCGTCCAACGAACTTCCGCTTCCCGCCAATCGAGCCAGTGGCTGATATGGCTTTTATCCGAAATCACGCGAAAGCGCACGCTTCCCCGTTCATGCTCCACAACTTCCAGCACGAGGTCGCCCGGCTTGCCTTCGCCGCCCGCGAAACGCACGCGCCGCCAATCGCCCAGATCGAGTCCCGCGCCGCTCGTCTCAACAGGTCTCGGAAATCCCAAACGCAAGTACGCGGGCAGAGGTTTATCGAAGCGCGGCGTTTGGCTCAAAGCCTCTTCGACTGCCGCCGCATTTCCCTCGACGATGCTTTCAGCGACGACGGTTTCAGCGCGCGGAAATGAAAGCTTGTCATGCACGCCTTCCACGCTCAAAAGCAGAAACGGCAACATCATCATGCTCAACATGCGCTTGCTTTCTTCGCCTCGCCGTTTTGAATGATCGATGATCGAACCGATGGCAAAGGCGACAAGATAAAAAAGCGGCGCGGCCATCACGATGCAAATGAATCCCTCGCCAAGCAGAATCCCCGACATCAACAAAGCGAGCGTCATCACGTTCATAATCATTCCCGTCGCGCTCTTTGACTTGCCTGTCATCGCGACGAGAATCGCCAGAATCGCGGGCAGCCCGATGAACAGCGCCGACGTTTGCTCTAAACGATTGGCGACAAGCAAACGATAAACGACGCTGCCAGTCGCAAGTGCGATGATAATGCTAACGAGTATCCAACGGGCACGCGTCGCCGCTCCTTCATCGTCGAGCGAGTCATCCGGCTCCGCGCTTTCAGGCCGCCGCAAATGCTCGCGGCAACGGCTGCATGTTTGCGCCTCCGAAAGATTCTCATACCCGCACTTCTCACAGATGATGCTCATACTGATTCTCCTTTGCGTTTGTCGGCAAGCCCTCGCGGTCAAGCGACGCAGGCAGCACCTCACCGGACGCACCGTTTGAAAACAATTACCGGAACGATTGTTTCAATCTCTATGCCACGAACGATAAGGCACATTAAAGAAGTGTTTTTGCGCGTCAAGTGCGCTGCGGATGTTGGCAAGCTGCGAGACGTAAGGCGGGATTCCTTGCGAAGTGCGAAACAGATTGCTTTTTAATTCATGCAACGAATTTTTTACGCGCACGTATCTAAAACTCTCTTACATCGCGCCGGAAGATACTTCAGTCCTCGTCGTGATCCGTGCCGTTGTAGTGCATCACAATCGGTTCACCATCATTGATGGTTTCGAGATGAACGGGTCTGCCCCACAATGTGTAGAGGTGTTCGAGCGTCTTGCGCGCGTAGTGATTATCCAGCTCCGCGTCTTCGTGAGCGTGGCGCAGGTAAAGTTCGCGGTTGTGGTTATAGTCGCCGTCTACGACTTCGATATACGGAAAGCCGAAGTTCGTCATGTTGGCGACGAGTTGATCGCGCACGCGCTCCCAACGCTTTTCCGTGATCGTCCATTCTTCCCTGTCAATCAATTCGTAAACAAACAGGTCGAGTTCCTCGCACAAGTCTTCGGTCAGGTAATTGCGCAGAAACGAAACATCGTTATCCAGCTCGCGCACTTCAAATATTTTCTCGCGTCCTGTGCCTTCGCCGCGCCCGAACTTTTTCTTTTCTTCGGCTGAAGGATTATTCCAGCGCCGCTCTATGTCTTCGAGAATCTTGTAGCCGAGGTAATACGGATTAAGCTGTCCTTTGTGCGGCGAAACTACGCCCGAATGCAAATCCGCAAACTCTATGTGCTGCTCATCCGGTAAATCGAGTTCACGCATAATTCGTGAATGCCAGAAAGAGTTGTGATTGATGAATCCGTTGGCGACATACGCGTGGCTTTCATCAACCGTGATGTCGAAAACATCTGCGCAGCCTTGCTCGATGGAGACAATCGTATCCGTGAACTCTTCCTTTCTGAACCAGCGACGATTTTCGATGTACTCACGAAGCGCGCGTTGTTTTCGCGTTAAGCTGAATCCGATCTCTTCAAGAAATCTGGCGGCGGATGCGCCGTTGATTTCGAGTTGCTTGCAATTGAATTGATGTTGCCGCTGCGTGGAGAGAATACCGTAATTGAGAAGAACAATCTGCACCGTGCGAATTAGTTCATCGCTTGTGGAAGAAAGGCGTATGCCTTCCGTTCCGGCGTAAGCGTCTGCATCGAAATAGCCGCGCAGGAACGCCGACATAATCTCTTTCGGCGAGCGCAGCACGAGTTGCGGAATTTTCTTGCGGCGCGCCGTATCCTTTAGATTGATCCCGACGGACGCGAGCCATTTCAAGAGTTCGCGCGAGTGAACGACGACACGCCAGCGCCCGCCGATGTCAGTCGCATCCCAGTAAGTAATGGCGCGCAAGCCGAGCGATGTTTCGATTACGTCGCCCAACTTGATCGCTGTTTCTTCGTCGCCGCTCGTTAAGCAAATGCCCGACTTCGTGCGATTGCCGTCGCCGACGAAAAACCCGAGCAGCCACGCGAGATTTTCATCGAGCGTTGGCGGAAGATTTAACTTGTGGCGCGTCGTCAATATTTTACCGGACATTCCGGGTTGGTATGCGGTTGTTGCCAGCGCCGCGTCAATCGCTACGCCATGCCGGGCGCGTCCCGTTTTCAAATGGCGCAATACCGTCCATGAAGAAACTCCGGCGGCGCACGCAACATGTTCAAGCGTCGCGTCCGGCTCGGAAGAAGCAAAGTCGAAGGCATGTTTCTCTGGCGGCCAAACGTTCGCGCCGCACGCCAGCGCGATCCGGTCTCCGATGTTCGCGTCTTTGAGATATGCCCATGCGCCGTCCGCAAGTTGCAAGCGATGATTGTCCGAACCTTCGATAGTCAAACCGCGCCGCGTGCGTAGGCGAAGCGTCGGCACACGCGCTTCTTTATGAAAGTCCGTGATCGGATATGTTTGCGCATCACTACCTGCGGCAACACGAATCTTCCACTTCTCCTCATACAGTTGGTCAAAGCGAACGAATCCCCTTTCGGTTAGCAACAGCGAATCGCCCGTCGCGCACGCCCATCCTTCATTGAGTGTCTTGGTTTGCATTTGCGGCACGAAGTATTCCATTTCTTCGTGGATCATCGCCATCACGTCGCGCTGCCAGTCGGCGAGCGCGGGCGAATTGCGCATGATGTAATAAATGATGTCCTTCTCCGGCAGGCGATCGCCAGCAGCGTTACGCTGCGTTTCGTTTTCATCGGCTGCGGCATCGGCGGGCACTGCCGGTTTTTCGCCCAGTTGCCAGAGATCGTCGTAGCGTCCTTCTCTGCGCGAGGCTTGCGCGGTTTTGTCGCGCGCGCTCTCCTGTTGTCGTGTTTCGCGTTTAATGAAAAAGTTCGGGTCGATGTGTTCTTCGATGGAGAGAACTGCGTCCAAAAATTTCTCGATTGTTTTATGACCGTATTTGAATTCGTATTCCGTCATGCGCCCCGCGTGGGATGAAACGCTTTCGACCATGCGGCGATTGGTTTTTGAAAAGTAAATGTTGTGCTTGAAAAAATCGACGTGGCCGAGTACATGCGCCATGACCATTTTGTTCTGCACGGGACTGTTGGTTTCCATCAGAAAGCCATACGAAGGATTCGTGTTGATGACGACTTCGTAAATCTTCGAGAGGCCGAAATCGTACATCGTCTTCATGCGATGATAAGCCTTGCCGAACGTCCAGTGCGAATAACGTCCGGGCAGCGCGTAAGAGCCGATCTCGTACATCACTGTCGCGGGCACAATCTCGAAGCGCGTCGGAAACGGGTCAAGGCCGAACTTCTGCGCGATGTCCCAGATTTGCTGAAGCGCTTTTTCGAGGTCTTTAATTTCGAGGTCGTTCATAAGACTTTTAGCTATGAAGGATCATTCAGTTGCGGCCTTCCAGCGCTACCCTTCAGGCTTCGATGCCGCGACGCCCGAAGAATTGTTTGAGCGCCGGATACACGTCTTCCTTATCGTCTATGCGCACGCCGACGAAGCGATCTTTTTTCTTTAGCCGATCATTAAAGATAGAAAGCAGCGCGCCCGACGAGCGGCGATAACTCGTCGCTCCTTCTTCGCCGATTTCGCCGTAGCCGAACAAATTGCAAGTGGCGATTAATTGATCCGCGAGCCGCGCCGCTTCTTCGTTGTCCGAATAATAATTGTCGCCGTCCGAGAAATGAAAAGGATAAATATTCCAATCCGCCGGATTAAAACGCGCTTTGATAATTTCAAGCGCGAGATAATAAGCGCTCGACACAACTGTGCCGCCCGATTCGCCCTGCGTGAAGAATTGTTCTTCGGAGACTTCCTTTGCTTCCGTGTGGTGCGAGATAAATACAATGTCCACGTTATCGTATTTCGTGCGCAGGAAACGCACCATCCAGAAATAAAACGAGCGCGCGATGTATTTCTTGAACTCGCCCATACTCCCGGAGACATCCATCATTGCTATTACGACGGCGTTCGATTCATAGCGCAAATTTTCTTCCCACGTCTTGAAACGCAAGTCCTCTTTTTTTACATCGCCGAAGCGAGCGCTTTTCTTTTCGCGCGCATTGCGTTTGATGTTTTCAAGAATCATGCGCCGCTTGTCTAAGTTTGCCATCACGCCTGTGCGACGAATTTCGTTAAAGTGCGTCGCCTTCGACTGCACGGCTTTCTTCGCTTTTTCTTCGAGGAAAGGCAGATGCAAATCCTCGAAGATGAGCGCGGCGATGTCGTCTATGTTGACTTCCGCTTCGTAGTATTCGCCGCCCGCCTCTTGTCCCGCCTGATTCTTGCCTTTACCTTTGCCCTGTCCTTGTCCCGGCTGATTCTCGCGTCCGATGACATCGCCGACTTGCGTTTTGCCGTCGCCCTGACCGACCTGTTTGCGCTTGCGGTAATCGTAGCGAAACTTATATTCGTCGAGCGCGCGAACAGGCACTTTCACAGTGCGCTTGCCGTCCGACAAAATAATGGATTCGTTGGAAACGATAGAGCCTAAGTTTTTCTTGATCGCATCCTTGACGCGCTCTTTGTGGCGATCCTGATCGATGATGCCCTTGCGCTGCAAAGACCAATCGTTGCGTTGAATAGACATCAATTCTTACCTCACAGCGGCGGCTTTAGCTTCAATCAACTCATTTGCCGCATTTGTTTCCGGCGCTTGTCGCTCTGCTTTCGGGCGCGCGAAGTCGGCGATTACTTCAGTGAACTCGCGCGGATATTCTTCCATCGGCAAATGTCCGCAGCGGCGAAAAATGATAAAGCGCGCGTGTGGTATCTCTTTGAACAAATGCTCGCCGTCGCGCACCGGAACATCCAGATCGTTTTCGCCCCAGACAATCAGCGTCGGCTGTTTGATTAAGTGAGCGTCGTGCGCGATGCGTTCGGCGTCCCATTGCCGCAGGGTACGCAAAACGGCGCGTTGAGTGCTCGCGGCGCGCAGCGGGCGGTGATGCGCTTCCATTCTTTTTTCATCCATCAAATGCGGCGAAGAGTTTTCACCGTAAACATTCCGCATACGCCAGCGCACCATCCAACGCGAGTCAAGCAAGAGCGGCGAAAGCAAATCGCCGACGACAGGCGAGGCGGCCATCCGCATCAACGTTTCTTTTTTGATGTCGTCGTTGATGACCGCGCCGACGAGCGCAACTCTTTCGACGCGCTTTGCATAATCGAGCGCCGCAATCGCCGCCACCGCGCCGCCGTAGGAACTGCCGACAACCGTCGCACGTTCGATTCTCAAATGATCGAGCAGCCGCACGATCATTCGCGCCTGCCTCATAATGGAGTATTCGGCGCGGCGCGGTTTCGCGGAAAACCCGTAGCCGACGAGGTCGGGCGCGATCACGCGAAAGCCCGCATCGGCAAGCGGCACAAGCACATCGCTCCACACGAAATTCGACGCGCAGAAGCCGTGTACCAGCACAATCGCCGGAGCATGTTTATCGCCCGCTTCCTGATAATGCACGCGCACGCCGTCCACGTTGGCAAAGCGCGATTTCTCTGCATGATGCAATTCACCGGCGTGTTCCTTCCAATTAACATCGCGCTTGCGGCTCAAAAGTTTTGCGGCGAGCGCCGCGCCGACAAACCCATACATTCCGGCAATCAAGTATCTTTTTTTCATCCCTCAAATTTCCGTGTTATGAAACCGACGCCCGCACTTCCAAACTGTGGAGAGCGCGGGCGCAAGTTATTTTTCGCAAGTTTCAAAACAGGCGCAGGCGCTTCCGCAGGCGCTTAACGCGACAGCAGCGTGCCGACGTAAGTTAAGAGTTCGTTCGCGCAGACGGGACAATAACCGTGGTCTTTGACGAGGCGATCAATTACTTCGTTGATGCGGCGCAGTTGATCCGGGTCGGGCGTCTTAACGGAGGTTGTGATCTTCACTACATCCTTCAAGTCGGCGAAGATTTTTTTCTCAATCGCTTCTTTCAAACGCTCGTGCGAGTTGTATTCAAAGGCGCGTCCCTTTCTCGCGTAAGAAGAAATGCGTATCAGAATCTCCTGCCGGAAAGTATTCTTCGCGTTCTCGCTGATTCCGATCTGCTCTTCGATGGAACGCATTAAGCCTTCGTCCGGGTCCATTTCTTCTTCTGTGATCGGGTCTTTGATGCGCTCTTTGTTGCAGTAGGATTCGACGTTATCGAGATAGTTATTGCAAATAGTGCGCGCCATCTCTTCAAACGAATAAACAAATGCGCGCTGCACTTCTGTTTTCGCTAATTCGTCGTATTCCTTGCGCGCCGAAGAAATCAGATTGAGATAGCGTTCGCGCTGCTCGCCGCTGATGCCCGTATGCTGCTCGAAGCCGTCTTTGATTGCGCGCAAGGCGTCAATCGGATTGATGCAGGTAATGCCGTCGCGGACAAGCGCGCCCGACAAACGATTGATAATGTAACGCGGAGAAATACCGTCCATGCCTTCGCGCACGGTTTCGTCTTTCAACTCGCGCACGTCCTTCGATTTATAACCTTCGACATCTTCGCCGTCGTAAAGCTTCATCTTTTTGGCGATGTCAACGCTGGCGCGTTTCGGTTCT
>JAABUK010004560.1_pt1 | contig 22368 bp, 19 predicted proteins | sample 5559141 | NCBI WGS metagenome assembly JAABUK01 (sample SAMN10711869, study PRJNA513367) | rock metagenome | isolation source: Antarctica rocks | place: Antarctica: Victoria Land, Pudding Butte nord | collected 2016-01-03
CTCGGTGCACCCAGCGGCGGTCATCGATCCCATGCGACACCAGCGGCTGGAGCCGACTGAGCCACCCCACCCCACAGACGGGGCGCCTTCACGCCAACGGCCATACGGGCTAGAGGTACTGCCCCGTAGGTCCCGATTCGCCCGGGCCACGTTCCTGACCGGGTAGGCCGGGGCCGTCCGGCATACCGGGTGGGCGGTCGGGGTGTCCGGCCGGAAGGGCGCGCTGGCGCATCTGGGCCAGCTGACCCTGTGCGGCCATCTGCTGGGCGACCAGCGCGGTCTGGATGCCGTGGAACAGCCCCTCGAGCCAGCCGACGAGCTGAGCCTGGGCGATCCGCAGCTCGGCGTCCGTAGGCGCTCCTTCGCTGAACGGCAGCGCGATGCGGTCGAGTTCGGCGACCAGTTCGGGCGCGAGCCCCTGCTTGAGTTCGCCGATCGAGCGGCCGTGGATGTCAGCGAGCCGGCGGCGGCCCGCGTCGTCCAGCGGCGCTGAACGCACCTCTTCCAGCAGCTGCTTGATCATCGAGCCGATCCGCATCACCTTGGCCGGCTGCTCGATCAGGTCGGCCGGATTGGTCTCCTCGGCCGAGCCGGCTCCCGGTGGGCGGTCGCCGTCGCCTGAGTCGGGGTGGGAGACCCCCATGCCGTCCTGGGTCACGACGACATACCGCTGACCTTCGCTGCTCGGAGCTTCGCTCATGGCTCCATCCTCTCCCCAAACGGGTTGCCGCCTGCCAGCCGCCCCTGCCAGCCTCCTGGTATGCCGTCTCCTCTCACGAGTGCATCGCTACCGGACGCGCTCGCCTCGGCGTTCGAGCTTGACCGCGTCGGGCCACGCGACGAACCGGAGATCTTCGCGCTCGTCAGCGCCTGCGATGTCGCGGTGCTCGGCTTTCCGGACGTCAGTCTTGGCGACATCGCCTCGCAGAGCGGCCCGCTGATCGATGGGAGCGATCGACCCCAGGCCGTGGTGCGCCGGGTCTCGAACGGCGAGGTCGTCTCGTGGTGGTTCACCGATCCCACCCCCGAGAGCCCGCGGTGCTTCGGCGACGTCTACGTGGACCCGAGTCTGCCGGAGCCGGACGCGGACGCGCTCGCCGCAGCCGGCTGGGCCGGCGTCGAGGCCTGGGCGTGGCGCTACCTCGACAGCTCATTGCCGGAGGCGGACGCGCGCTCGCAGGCGCGGCTGACCACCGGGATCCTCAACGGCGATCGCCACACCGAACGTCGTGTCGCTGCAGTGGGATTCGAGCGGGTACGCACGTTCTGGCGGATGAGTGCCCAGGTGCCTGCCGGCGGTACCGGTGCTCCATCCGACGCAGGCATCGACGGCCCGGAGATCGTCCCGGCGACGGACCTGCCCCTCGTGCATCGGCTGCGCACCGAGGCGTTCGCGGACCACTGGGGCGGGGCGTCCGAGTCCTACGAGACGTGGATGGCTCGCAAGACGAGCGAGCCCGGCCACGACCTGTCGATGTGGTTCGTGGCGCTGATCGACGGTGAGCCGGCCGGTTTCATGATCTGCAGCCGCCAGATGGAGGACGACAATGCGCTGTATGTCGCGACGCTCGGCACCCTCTCGGCATACCGGCGGCGCGGCGTTGCCTCCGCGCTGCTTCAGCGCGGTTTTGAACTGGCTCGCGACGAGGACTACGGCTCGGTCCGGTTGGGCGTGGACAGCGACAGCCCGACCGGTGCGCCGTCGGTCTACCGCAGGGCGGGTTTCGAGGTGTTGTTCGCCATGCACGTCTGGGAGAAGCCGCTGAATCTGGACGAGGTGAGCCCGGCGCCTCACCGATAAGCCGCGCGGGCGCTAGCCGATCGACATACGCGCCTTGAGGGTGTCGCGTTTGTCCTCGAACCGCAGCGCCTGCTTCTCCAGGCTCTCCAGGAAATCAGCGAGGTCGGTTCGGGCAGCTTCCCCTTGCGGGGAGAGGTTTTCGAGCTCGAAGACCTTCCAGAAGCGCAGGACTGGCATGACGACGTCGTCCTTGTGCGAGCGCAGGTCGTATATCCCGGCGACGGCCATCTCGACCGCCTTGCGCTGGAATCCGGGCAGGTTGGCGCCGGGCATCTCGAACTGCTTGACCACGTCGCGGATCGCCATCATCGCCTGGTCGGGCGCGATCTCGAGCGCCGCGCCGAGCAGGTTGCGGTAGAAGATCATGTGCAGGTTCTCATCGGCTGCGATCCGGGCGAGCAGCCGCTCGCACATCGGGTCGTTGGTGTAGCGCCCGGTATTGCGGTGGGAGACCCGGGTCGCGAGTTCCTGGAACGAGACGTAGGCCAGCGAGCGGAGCAGGTCCCCGGAGTGCGCCGATTGGTAGCCGTCGGACATGTGCGTCATCCGGAAGCGCTCCAGCTCCACCGGGTCGATCGCACGGGTCACCAGCAGGTAGTCGCGCATGGCGATGCCGTGCCGGCCCTCCTCGGCGGTCCACCGGTGCACCCAGTCACCCCACGCGTCGTCGCGGCCGAAGATGAGCGCGATCTCGTGGTGGTAGCTCGGCAGGTTGTCCTCGGTGAGCAGGTTGACCAGCAGCGCCGACCGGGCGACGTCGGAGACGCGTGAGTCGGACTCCTCCCAGGCCTTGCCGCCCATCAGGCCGTCGTAGTTGGTGCCCTCGCTCCACGGGATGTAGTCGTGCGGGAACCATTCCTTGGCGACCTGGATATGGCGGTTGAGGTTGCCCTCCACCACCTGGTCCAGCTCGCGCAACAAATTCGTCTCGCTCCACGTCTGCGTCATCGTCCGATCCTCTCACGAATCGCCGCCCTAACCTACGGGACCGTAGGTTACGCAGCCGTATTTCGCGTCACATCCGCCCTGGCGGTATTGACTCAGCCTTGGAGGCGGCACCACCTCAGGACACCGGGGGGCTTCGACGCCACTGAACTCGTCAAGTCCTCTCGCGGGCCGGCTCACGTCCCAAACTCCTCTGGGGGTCGGCTCATGTCCCAAAGACACACCTTTCGACGGCGTTTAAAGGTGTGTGTTTGGGACATGAAGCCCCGCGCGGGCGAAATATCGCGACTTGGTAGAACGGAGCAGGTCGCTTGGCGGCGGAGGTCAGCCGATGCGGCGGACCATCACCGGGGCTCGCCGGACCGCGAGCGCGGATACCGCAGCCGCGAGCAGCGGCACGCCGACGACGAGGCAGGCGAGCTGCCACCACGGGATGTTGACGTAGGGGCCGCGGACGACCTCGTGCATCGCCGCGCCCACCAACCCCTCACTGACGGTGCGGGTGAGCGGCCAGGCCACGGCAATACCCGGCACCAGGCCCACCACGACGCCGAGGAGGCAGCCGACAAGGCACACCACCAGAGCCTGCCCGCCCGCGAAGGCCCGGCGGGTGCGCCTCGTTGCCCCCACCGCCGCTAGCGTGGACATGTCGGCCCCACTCTCCGAGAGGGACAAGGCGGTGGAGATCAACGCCGCGACGAGGACCAGCAGCCCCGCAATACCGAACAGCAGCGCCATGATCCGGTTGTCCCGCTGGAAGCCGCGCTCGACGTACAGCACCGTCTCGGCGTCCAACACGTCGTTGACCCGCTGTTGCGACGCCTCTGAGATCGACCCGCTGTGCGAGACGACAGACAGCTGATACACGACGTATCCCCATCCAAGGGAACTAGCCGTCGCCGGAGTGATCACCGCCCCGAAGGACGACTGCGGGAAGCCAACCTGCCAAGCCGACCGCGGCACAACGGCCGCGGCGACGGACTGGTGACCCGTGACCCTCGCAGGAGGGGGATCGTCTGCTGCCCGCTGGGTGGCGCGGACGAAGTGCACCCGTCCGCCCCGCAGAACCGATCGCGAAGCGACGAGCATCCCGCCTGTTTCAAGCACTCGACGTTGCGCGGCAGTCAGTCTCAGCGCCTCGGCCGCCAACTCCGACGGTAGGACGGCCACCGCGCCGCGATCACTGAAGGTACTCGTGCCGAGCTGCGCGCAGGAGACCGCGCCAGCCGTGTCCTTCAGAGCCGGATCGATGTGGAGCGAGGATCGTTCCGAACAGCCGGCCGGGACTGCCTGGAAGATCTGCAGGACGTCACCCCTCATCCCGAGGTCGACCTGGCCTAGCGGGCGCACGCTGAGCGAGGGATCGGCTTGTTGAACGAGCGACGTCATGGCGGACGCCTCGGCCGGGTTGACACGGATGAGGCCCTGACCCATCGGGGCTTGCGGCAGGTACTCGCGGTCGGACTGCTCGGTGTCGCTGGCGAAACCGATCGACAGGGCGGTAAGCCCGGCCACGGCTGCCATGATCGCCGCCACGGCCGGCGTGGCGCGACCGCGCTGGCGGGAGGAGTCTCGGGTGGCCAGCCGTAGCGGCAGGGCAAGTCGGCTGCCGAGCCGTCCGACGGCGGACAAGACTATGGGGATCACCATCAGGGCGCCGAGGACCAGCACGAACGCGCCTACAGCCACCTGGGTCTCGTGGCCGTCGCTCAGCACGCCGCCGATGCAGGTAGCCGCGCCCGCCGCCATGACCAGAGCGCCGACGACCGGCAGACCACGCCGAGCTCGTCCGGCGCCTCCGCGGCCGCTCAGCACGGCGGCGATGTCGAGGCGCGACATACCCCGCGCGGGTAGCAGCGCGGCGACGACGGCCGCCACCGTCGCGCAACCGAGGATGGCGAGCACCTGAGCCCAGGGCACCTCGAACGGCCCGGCGTCGAAGGACGGCTCGTGCAGGGTCCACGCGGCGATGGCGGCGCGTGCGGCTGCGATGCCGAGCGCGACCGAGGCGACTGCCGCCAGGATCCCGAGGACCAGCGCCTGCCCGAGCACGGATCGGCGCAGCTGGCGCGCCTGGGCGCCGTTACTGGCCGCCAGGGCGAGGGAGTGCCGCTGGCTCGCCGCGCTGACCGCGAACGCCGGTCCGGCGAGCAGCGTCGTCTCGATGAAGATGCCGAGCGCGAGCAGCGGCACGACCAGGGTGCTGCCGTTGTTGCTCACGCCCATGCTGTAAACCGAGGGGTCCACTTCCGAACGGGGCGGAGGCTGCAGGTATACGGCGCGGCTGGCCACGGTCAAGCCGTAGGTGTTGAGCCGGCGCACGTCCTGCCACGTGACCGGAGCCGCCCGGTCGACCAGGAAGCCAGCGCCCTGGCCGGGCAGAGCGGTGGGCACGGTGGCGGGCAGCGTGACCAGATCCACCTTCCCGTGAATCGTCTGCGCCGTTGCCCTGCCGACGACGGTCACCGTGATGTCCGCGGGCTTGGCGCCAGTGGCCGAATCAAGCGTCAGCGCGAAAGTGCCCGAGGCCGGCAGTCCGAGCGCGACGCCGGCCGGGGTAGCCAGCACCTCTCCCGCTGCCGCGGGCCAACGGCCCGACTCCAGCGCGAGCATCGGTCGTGTCAGGGTCTCCCGCCCGTCGACGCCGAGGATGCTGGCACGGATGCGGTGGCCGCCGACGCGCGCGACGCCATTGCTGTCGATGACGGGCACGGCTCGAGCGCCGAATACCCGTCCGACGTCGTCGGGCGTCCACGGAGCTCCCGCGCGCCGGCCGGGCGGGAGGATGGCCGGCGTCGACAAGGTATTGACGTTGCCCCCTTCGGGCGCCTGAGCCAACTGCTTGGCGCCGTCCATGTCACCGACGCTCACCCGCGCAGCGGCCGAACCCATGAGGCGGGGGATCGACTCGACGGCGCTCACTTGGGTGGTGGCGAAGAGCGTCGTACCCGCGGTCAGCAGCAGCACCGGAAGTCCGACCATGACGGCGATGAGCGCGCTGCGGACCTTGTGCCGGCGCACGTCGCGGCGGGCCATCCGAACGGCGACTCGCCAGCCGGCCCACCATCGGGACAGCCGCCGGGGACGTGGTGTCGGGCCGCTCGGTTCCGCCACGTCAGCTCACCGCCGCGGGGTCGAGCAGCGCCTCGGCGGCGGGCGGTGTACCGGTCGTGTCGACGACCACCCCGTCGCGGAGGAAGACCACCCGGTCGGCCCAAGCGGCAAACCTGGCCTCATGGGTCACCAGCAGTCCGGCGGCCCCGGCTTCGCACCGGGACCGCAGCACGCGCAGTACCGCCTCACCGGTGTGCGAGTCCAGCGCTCCGGTCGGCTCGTCGGCCAGGACAAGACGGCGCTCGCCGACCAGCGCCCGGGCGATGGCGACCCGCTGCTGCTGGCCGCCGGACAGCTGGTCGGGGAAGCGGTCGGCGAGCTCTGCCACACCGACGGCCTCCAGCGACGCGACGGCCCGCCGGTGTGCGGTCCGGACGCGCTGACCGTCGAGCTCCAGCGGAAGGGCGACGTTCTCGGCGGCGGTCAGCGACGGGATCAGGTTGAAGTCCTGGAAGACGAAGCCGACGCTGCGCCGGCGAAGGGCAGCGAGCCCGTCGCTGGAGAGCGTGCCCACGTCGACGCCCTCGACCAGGACCCGGCCGGTCGTCGGCCTGTCCAGCCCACCGGCGAGGTTGAGCAGGCTCGACTTGCCGGAACCGCTGGGGCCCATCACCGCGACCAGCTCGCCGGGCTGGATCGTTAGGGAAACCCCTTCCAGGGCCCGAACCTCCGTCGCGCCCGAACCGTGCACGCGGGTGACGTTGTCCAGCTCCAGCACCGGGGCTCGCCCGCCCGCCGTAGTCACGGGGTCACCCGCATGCGGTCGGCGCGGCTGGTCGACCCGCTGGTCGACGCGCTGGTCGGCACCGCGTCGTTCGACCCGGTGGTGGATGCGGCGCCGGTGGATGCGGTGTCGGTCAAGGCGTCGTCGAGGTGTCCGGTCCCGCCTCGCCTCGTCTGGGTACCAGCCCTCGCCAGCGCCGTCTCGACGTGGTCCAGCCACCGGACCTCCGCCTCCGCGGCGTAGATGAGGTTCTCCAGCACGAGCAGCCAGGCCAGCTCGTTTCGAGCCCGCTGCCCGTCGACGCCCCGCTTGAGCCGGGTGAGGTCCTGCAAGTGGCGCAGGGTGGCGGTGCGCTGGGTCTGGACCACCCGGCGTACGTCGACGTCGTCGACAGTTACCGCCAGCGCTAGCTTGATCGCCAGCTCGTCCCGTGGTGAGGCGTCCCGGTCGACCGGTTCGGCCCACCATCGCCGCACCTCGACCGCCCCCTGCGCTGTCAGCCGGTAGGCGATGCGTCCCTCCGCGTCGGGCGTCCCGGCTGCCTCCACCAACCCGTCCCGCTCCAGCCGGGCCAGCGTGGTGTAGACCTGCCCCACATTGAGCGGCCAGGTGTTGCCGGTGCGGACCTCAAATTCGCCGCGCAGCTGGGCGCCGTACATCGGCTGCTGGGCCAGCAGGGCGAGCAAGCTGTGGCGGACTGTCACGACCAGGCTCCTTGATACTCGGTATGTGCGCTGGTGGCGACCGTATACCCGGTATGTAGCGAGGGCAAGCTGCTGGTCAGTTTGGTGGCATCGCAGTAGGCAGCTGCAGGTGTCGACGCCGGATTGGACTCCTGGTCAAGATCAACCAGTCGGACCCAGCCTCTACTCCTGAGCACCTGTCAGAACCTCCCCGGCGGGATAGCGCCACGGGGGTCTGACGAGCGGCGGGATCGGTCAGCGGGTCAGCGGGTCAGCGGGTCAGCGGGTCAGCGGGTCAGCGGGTCAGCGGGTCAGCGGGTCAGCGGGTCAGCGGGTCAGGACTATTTTGCCGACATGGTCCTCGTCCAGCGCACGGTGCGCCTGCGCCGCCTGGTCGAGCCGGTATGTCGCGTGCAGGACCGGCCGCACCCGCCCGCTCTCGATCAGCGGCCACACGTGCTCGCGCACCGCCGCCACGATCGCCGCCTTCTCCGCGATCGACCGCGACCGCAGGGAGGTCGCAATGACGGCTCCCCGCTTGGCGAGCAGGGCACCGAGATCAAGCTCGGCGCGCCGGCCGCCCTGCAACCCGATCACGACCAGCCGCCCACCGTCCGCCAGCACCGCGACATTGCGGGCAAGGTATGCAGCGCCCATGTTGTCCAGCACCACGTCGGCGCCGTGGCCGTCCGTGGCCTCCCGCAGCACGTCGACGAAATCCTGCTCACGGTAGTTGACCAGGATCTCGGCGCCGAGCGATCGGCATACCTCGAGTTTGTCCGCTGACCCGGCCGTGACCGCGACGCGCGCGCCCACCTCGCGCGCTAGCTGGATCGCCATGGTCCCGATGCCGCTGGAGCCGCCATGGACCAGCAAAGTCTGCCCAGGCTGCACGTTGGCGGTCATGAAAACGTTCGACCACACCGTGCTGACGACCTCGGGGAGTATCGCCGCCTCGACCAGGCTCAGCCCCGCCGGAAGTGGCAACAGCTGGCCCTGGGGAACGCTGACCTGCTCGGCATACCCACCGCCGGCGAGCAGCGCACACACCTGGTCGCCGACCCGCCAGCTCGCCACCCCGTCGCCCAGGGCGGCGACTGTGCCCGACACCTCCAGACCGGGGTATGGCGGCGCGCCGGGCGGGGGTGGGTAGAACCCTTGGCGCTGCATTACATCCGCGCGGTTGACGCCCGCAGCGGCCAAGTCGACGAGGACATATCCCGGCTCCGCGGAGGGTGCAGGCACCTCGGCGAGGACGAGCGCTTCGGGGCCGCCGGGTTCGGGAATCGTTACTGCCTGCATGACCCCGACCATATCCAGCGGCCCGTCGGGCGCGAGTCCTCAGGTCAGCCGTGCTCGGACGCTGAATGGGACGCTGAATGGGACGCTGAATGGGACGCTGATTGGGCGTGCCCCGTGGATTGATGGACCTCACCTGGGGCCCCGCTCTCCAGCGCCGCGTGGAGCAGCCCCCGGGCTGACCATCGCATCAGTTCGGCGGCTTCCTGGCGGGAGAGCCCCGCGATGTCGGTGAGCCATACCAAGGCTTCGATTCCGGTGGCGCTGCGGATGACGAGGACCAGGTTGTGGAGTCCGGGATCGGTGAACTGCTCGCGCAGTGGCTCGAGCGCTTCGGTGATCCAGCGAATCGCTCGACCCTGACGCAGCGGTAGCTCCCCGGAGTTCGGCTGCAGGGAAAGGCGCAGCATCGTCCGCTGCTGGGCTTCGGTCTCCAGGAGCATCGAGATAAACCCCGTGATTACTCTGTCCAGCCGCTCAGCCGGGTCCTGGGGCGGATTTTCGCCAAGCATCGACTGGGCGCCGGTCTCGGGATGCGCAGCTGCCAGCAGCGCCTGTTGGGTGGCGAAGTAGCGGTAGGCGGTCGTGCGCGAGAGGACCGCATGGAGCAAGGCGAGAAGACGCCTCTCCACACCCACCTCGACTCCGACGAGACGATGTACGTCCTGGACGGGGAGATCCTCATGCACATGGACGGGCAGGAGCACACGATCGCCGCTGGCGGGATTGCCGTCGCGCCGCGCGGTCTACCACACGCGTTCAAGGTGATATCCGAGTCGGCGACCATGCTGTGTCTGCACACGCCCGGATGCTGCGAAGCGTTCTACTGGGACGCCAGCGCGCCCATTACGAGCGAGCAGGCGGCGCCCGGGCCGGTTGACTTCGACCGGATCCGCGCTTCAGCGCAGCGTAACGGCGGGATCGAACTGCTCGGGCCGCCGCCGTTCGACCATCGTTAGCGCCGGATGTTCGAGGCCGGTCAGCGGCGACCGTGGATCCGGCGGGTCAGGTCGGCTGCGGACCGGGTCACCAGATCGACGAGCGCCTCTGCTTCCGCCGCACTCAGCTCTGCCGCGGGATAGGTGACCGCGATCCCTGCGACCGGGTGACCGTTGTGGTCTAACGCCGCGGCAGCGACTGAGGCGAATCCTGGTGTCACGGAACCGTTCTCGACCGCGAAGCCATGCTGTCGCACCGCAACCAGCCGCCTGCGCAGCTCAGGCAGCGACGTCGGCCCGGTCGAGCCGGTCGTGCCGTCGTCGTTCCGCTGCACGAACGCATCCTTGGAAGGGAAGATCGCCCGCACCTGAGCAGCGGGGAGCGCGGCCAGCATCGCCAGCCCGCTGGCCGTCAGGTGCGCCGGCAGGCGGACTCCCACATCGGTCACGAGCGGCGGCCGCCGGATCGCCCGTTCCTCGATGACGTACAGCACGTCCCGCCCGTGCAGTACGGCGAGATGGGCGCTGTGGGTCGAGGCGTCGGCCAACCGGTGAAGCAACGGCCGGGCCAGCCGTTGGAGCGGCGCCTGGCGGGTGTAGGCGCTGCCCAGCTCAAACGCCGCGACGCCGAGCCCGTAGCGCCGCTCATCCGGCAGGTGCACCACGAAGCCCTGCTCGCGCAGTACGGCCAGGAGGTGGTAGACGCTGGACCGGGGCAGCGCCAGGTCCCGGGCGATAGCCGCAGCAGGCATTGGCGCGGTGTGCCGGGCGAGCAGCCGCAGCAGGGACAACGCCTGAGCCGCTGCGGGGGCGTTCGTTGGCACGCCGTCAGCATCTCAGATACGAGACAGTATGACGTTCGCGGAGCGTCGCCGGGGCACGGAATGGGCGTCCAATGAGCAGATGACCACCAGGACGGCCGGGGTACCGCCGAGCCCGAACCCGAGCCCGAACGCGAACCCGAGCCCAACCCCGAACCCGAACGCGAGCCCGAACCCGAACCCGAGCCCGAACGCGAACCCGAGCCCGAAAGGCGCCGACGTGCCGCACCGCGCCGACGTGCCGAACGCGGATCCGGTCGCGGTCGGCCGGGGCGCGCTGTCCTTTGCTGACGTCGTGGCAGTTGCCCGGCACGGCGCTCCGGTCGTCCTGACCGCCGACGCGCGGGCCGAGATCCGGCGTACCCGGGCCGTGATCGAAGAACTGGCCGGCGACGAACGGCCCCACTACGGGGTGTCCACCGGCTTCGGGGCGCTGGCCACCCGGCACATCCCCGTCGAGCGCCGGGCCCAGCTCCAGGCGAGCTTGATCCGCAGCCACGCCGCCGGGTCCGGGCCGGAGGTCGAGCGCGAAGTCGTGCGCGCGACGATGCTGCTCCGGCTCTCCACCCTGGCAACCGGACGGACCGGCGTGCGAGAGGAGACGGCGGCGGCATACGCAGCGGTCCTCAACGCGGGCATCACGCCGGTGGTCCACGAGTACGGCAGCCTCGGCTGCTCCGGGGACCTGGCGCCGCTCGCGCATTGCGCGCTCGCGGTCACGGGGGAGGGACGAGTCCGCGACGCGGAGGGACGGCTGTGCGACGCGGGAGAAGCGTTACGGGAAGCCGGTATTCACCCCGTCACCCTTCGCGAGAAGGAAGGTCTCGCCCTGATCAACGGCACCGACGGCATGCTGGGCATGCTCGTCCTGGCGATCACCGACCTGCGCATGCTGTTGCACACCGCCGACGTCACCGCCGCCCTCAGCGTGGAGGGACTGCTCGGCACCGACGCGGTGTTCGCCGCCGACCTGCAGTCGCTGCGCCCCCACCCCGGGCAGGCGGCAGCCGCGAGCAACCTCCGGGAGATGCTCGCGGGCAGCGCCATCATTGCCAGTCACGCCGGTCCCGAGTGCACCCGCGTGCAGGACGCGTACTCGCTGCGCTGCGCACCGCAGGTGGCCGGTGCGGCGCGGGACACCGTCGACCACGCCGAGCAGGTGGCGCTCCGCGAACTCGCTTCTGCCGTGGACAATCCCGTCGTCACGCTGGACGGGCGGGTGGAGTCCAACGGCAATTTCCACGGGGCGCCGATAGGCTACGTCCTGGACTTCCTGGCCATCGTCGCCGCCGACCTCGCGAGCATGTCGGAGCGGCGGACCGACCGCTTGCTCGACGTCGCACGCAACGGCGGGCTGCCGGCTTTCCTGGCCGACGACCCAGGCGTCGACTCCGGCCTGATGATCGCGCAGTACACCCAAGCCGCGGTCGTTTCCGAGCTGAAACGCCTCGCCGCCCCGGCGAGCGTCGACTCGATCCCGAGTTCGGCGATGCAAGAGGACCACGTCTCCATGGGTTGGTCGGCGGCGCGCAAGCTGCGCCGAGCCGTCGACGGGCTCACCCGCGTGCTGGCCATCGAACTGCTGACGGCCGCGCGCGGCATACAGCTTCGAGCTCCGCTCCGCCCTGCGCCCGCCACGGCCGCGGTGATCGCGGCTCTCGGCGCGGTGGCATCCGGACCCGGACCGGACCGCTACCTGGCACCGGAGATCGAGGCGGCGGTGCAGTTCGTCGCGGCCGGGCATGCCGTCGCCGTCGCTGAATCCGTGACCGGCCCGCTCGCCTGAACGGGTCAGAACGAGACCGGTGCATGTGCCGGTGAGGTTCTGACAAAGTCAAGCCCAATTACCACGAAGGAGACGCCATGGAAGGTGCTCGCCCCGTTCGCGCCGCGCGCGGCTCGACCCTCACTGCGAGGTCCTGGCAGACCGAGGCACCGCTGCGGATGCTGATGAACAACCTGGATCCCGACGTCGCCGAACGGCCGAATGACCTCGTCGTTTACGGCGGAACGGGCCGCGCGGCGCGGGACTGGCGCTCGTTCGACGCGATGGTGCGGACGCTCACGACGCTCGAGGCCGACGAGACGATGTTGGTGCAGTCCGGCCGCCCCGTGGGCGTGATGCGCACCCACGAGTGGGCTCCGAGGGTGATCCTGGCCAACTCCAACCTGGTAGGCGACTGGGCCACCTGGCCGGAGTTCCGCCGGCTGGAGCACCTCGGGCTGACGATGTACGGGCAGATGACGGCGGGGTCCTGGATCTACATCGGTACGCAAGGCATCCTGCAGGGGACCTACGAGACCTTCGCCGCCGTTGCTGCAAAACGCTTTTCGGGCACACTCGCGGGCACGCTCACCCTGACCGGCGGCTGCGGCGGGATGGGTGGCGCCCAACCGCTGGCCGTCACCATGAACGACGGGGTATGCCTCGTCGTCGACGTCGACGAGACCCGGCTGCGGCGCCGCGTGAAGGACCGCTATCTCGACGAGGTGGCGGACGACCTCGACGACGCCGTACGTCGTTGTCTCGCAGCGAAATCCGAGCGGCGGCCGCTATCTGTCGGGTTGACCGGGAACTGCGCCGTCGTGTTTCCCGAGCTGTTACGCCGAGGTGTCCCGATCGACATCGTCACCGACCAGACCAGCGCACACGACCCGCTGTCCTACCTTCCCGAAGGCGTCGACCTCGGCGACTGGCACGATCTCGCCGAGCGCAAGCCGGAAGAGTTCACCGACCGTGCCAGGGCGTCGATGTCCCGTCAGGCCGAGGCGATGGTCGGCTTCCTGGATGCCGGTGCGGAGGTGTTCGACTACGGCAACAGCATCCGCGACGAGGCCCGACAGGGCGGCTACGAAAGGGCGTTCGCGTTCCCGGGGTTCGTTCCCGCGTACATCCGCCCGCTGTTCTGTGAGGGCAAGGGGCCCTTCCGGTGGGCGGCGCTGTCCGGGGACCCGAAGGACATAGCGGCAACCGACCAGGCGGTGCTCGACCTGTTCCCCGATAACGAGCACCTGCACCGGTGGATCCGTGCCGCTCAGGACAAGGTGGCCTTCCAGGGCCTCCCGGCCCGAATCTGCTGGCTGGGGTACGGCGAACGGGACCGGGCCGGCGTGCGGTTCAACGAGATGGTCGCCTCCGGTGAGCTTTCGGCGCCTGTTGTCATCGGGCGGGACCACCTCGACGCCGGCTCGGTGGCTTCGCCCTACCGCGAGACCGAGGCGATGGCGGACGGCTCCGACGCCATCGCCGACTGGCCGCTGCTCAACGCGCTGGTCAACACCGCCAGCGGCGCCACCTGGGTGTCCATCCACCATGGCGGGGGGGTAGGAATCGGCCGGTCGTTGCACGCGGGGCAGGTATGCGTGGCCGACGGCACGGCCCTGGCTTCGCAGAAGCTGGCCCGGGTGTTGACGAACGACCCGGGCTTGGGCGTAATCCGGCATGTCGACGCCGGCTACGATCTGGCCGATCACGTCGCCGCCGAGCGCGGGGTGCGCGTCCCGATGCGCGAAGGCCGGTGACCCTGGTGCCCGCTGCCTCTCGCCCGGGTCAGTCGACACGGTCGGTGACGTCCGCCACCTGTGCCTGCAGGGCCCGTATGACGTCGCTTCCGTCGGCCGTGAACGCCAACCCATGCGTGCCGGCTCCCAGCGAAATGGGCCGTCCCGCAACGGTGCTGTCCGCGACCACAGGCCACGGGTGCGAAGAGCCGAACGGCGTGATCGTGCCGCGCTCGTATCCCGTAGCGGCTCGCGCGACGTCGGCGGACGGCATCGACAGACGGTTGACGCCGAGGAACGCCCGGAGCTTGGGCCACGAGATCTCCCGGTCGCCGGGCACCAGGACGAAGACGAAGTCGTCGTCGGCGCGCCGGACGACCAGCGTCTTGACGATGTCGCCGGGCCGGACGCCGCGGGCAGCAGCGGCCTCCGCCAGGCTCCCGACGCGGCCGTGGCGGGTCACGATGTGCGCGATGCAGGCGGCCTCCACGGCTGCGAGCGCGGGCGGTGCCACAGCCTCGCGGTGGTCCGTGCCGTCGGTGCCGCCGTCGGTGCCGGTGGCAGGGCCGGGCCCGGTGCCTCCGTCAGCCACGTTCGCCTCGCATGCGCGGCAGCTTAGGCCGGTCCGGCTGACGAGGTGGGCGGCATGACCGGCACGACCGGAATTGGCGAGCACCAGTTCGACGGCATGTGGGCGGACCTCGAGCCGGTAGGACGCGCCGCGTCCGGACGAGGCTACCGGCGGTTCGCCTGGACGGCGCAGGATGCCGAGCTGCGCGAGTGGTTCACCGCCGAGGCTGGCCGGCGCAGCCTGGATGTCACCACCGACCGGGCCGGCAACCTCTGGGCCTGGTGGGGCGACCCGGATGCGGCGGCAGCAGCGGGCGACCCGGGCATCGTCACCGGCTCGCACCTGGACTCAGTTGCCGAAGGCGGGGCGTACGACGGCCCGCTCGGAGTGATCTCGGCGTTCGCCGCGCTGGACCTCCTACGCGCGGGCGGCCACCGCCTGGCGCGGCCGCTCGGCGTGGTGTGCTTCGGCGACGAGGAGGGCACCCGCTTCGGTGTCGCCTGCGCCGGTTCCCGGATCCTCACCGGCCAGCTCGATCCCGACCGCGCGCGCTCCCTCAGCGACGCGAATGGCAGCAGCATGGCCGAGGCGATGTCGGCATGCGGGCAGGCGGTGGCCACCTTGGGACCGGATCAGGACGCGCTGCGCCGGATTGGGGCCTTCGTCGAGCTGCACGTCGAGCAGGGCCGCGGTCTGGTGGACCTCGGCCGCTCGGTCGCTGTCGGCACCGAAATCTGGCCGCACGGTCGCTGGCGGCTCGACCTGGTAGGCGAGGCGAACCACGCCGGCACCACCAGACTCGGCGACCGCCGCGACCCGATGCTGGATCTGGCGGCCGCCGTGGTCGCGGCGCGCAGCGCGGCGGAGCGGCTCGGCTGCGTCGCCACCATCGGCAAGGTCTCGGTCGAGCCCAACGCGGTCAACGCGATCCCGTCCCGCGTGACCGCCTGGCTCGACGCGCGCGGACCGGTCCAAAGCGATGTCGAGGCCGTGGTCGCAGCCGTCGGTGTGGCGGCACGGACACCCGCAGTAAGTGAGTCGACGACCCCGCCCGCCGTCTTCGACACGGCCCTCGGCGACCGTCTGGCAGCGGTGCTCGATGATGCGCCGCGCCTGGCCACCGGCGCGGGTCACGACGCCGGAGCGCTCGCCTCCGCTGGCATACCGGCCGCGATGCTGTTCGTGCGCAACCCGACCGGCGTCTCCCACTCCCCGGACGAGTACGCCGAGCGCGACGACTGCATCGAGGGCGTCCACGCGCTGGCCCGGGTTCTCCGCGAGCTCACCCGATGACATCCGCCGGCGGCCTGTGGCACGCGGCATACGCGCTGCTGCCCAGCGGACTGGAGCGCGACGTCCGATTCGAGGTGGCCGACGGCCGTTTCACTCAGGTGACATCGGGCAGCGGTCCGGGCGGAGCCGAGCGACTGCCCGGCGTCGTGCTTCCCGGACTGGCCAACTGCCACAGCCACGCTTTCCACCGTGCACTGCGCGGGCGCACCCATGACCAGTCCTCGGGCGGCGGCACGTTCTGGACCTGGCGCGAGCAGATGTACGCCGTTGCGGCGCAACTGAATCCGGACCGCTACCTGGCCCTGGCGCGAGCGGCGTATGCCGAGATGGCGTTGGCCGGAATCACGACGGTAGGCGAGTTCCACTACCTGCACCACGGCGCGCGAGGCGTCCCCTACGACGACCCGAACGTGATGGCCGAGGCGCTGCGGCAGGCGGCGGCCGATGCGGGTGTGCGGTTGACGTTGCTCGACGCCTGCTACCTCCACGGCGGTCTCGATGGCGCCGGCCACACCGGCCTGGACGAGGTGCAGCGCCGCTTCTCCGACGGATCGGTGGACCGTTGGCGGTCGCGGGTGGGGCTGCTCGCGGCGTCGGAGGGGATGCGAGTCGGTGTCGCCATCCACTCGGTGCGCGCAGTCGACCGGGCCGCCGCGCAGGTGGTCGCGGCGACGGCCGGTTCCTCGAGCGTCGACTGCCCCCTGCACGTCCACCTCTCCGAACAACTGCCCGAAAACGTTGCGTGCCAAGCGTTCTACGGCCGTACGCCGACCGAGCTCCTCGACGAGATCGGAGCCCTCACGGCGTCGGCGACAGCGGTTCACGCGACGCACCTCACCCCCGCCGACCGGACCAGGCTCGGTATGGCCGGCGTCAACGCCTGCCTGTGCCCGACCACCGAGCGGGATCTGGGCGACGGCATCGGGCCGGCTCGCGCGCTTGCCGACGCGGGTGCGCGGCTCTCGGTGGGTTCGGACCAGCAGGCGGTGATCGACCTGTTCGAGGAGGTCCGTGGCGTGGAAATGCACGAGCGGCTGACGTCCCTGCAGCGTGCGCGGTTCACGCCGGCAGAACTGCTCGGTATGGCGACCGCGCACCACAGCCTCGGCTGGCCCGATGCGGGCCGCCTGGAGATCGGTGCCCGTGCCGATCTCGTTGCCGTGCGGCTCGATTCGGCCCGGACAGCCGGCTGTGACCCCGCCCAGGTGCTGCTGGCTGCGGGGGCGGCGGACATCGACACTGTCGTGGTCGACGGCCGCGTCGTCGTCAGCGCCGGCCGGCATCTGCTCGGCGATGCCGGGGCGATGCTGGCCGCCGCCATCGCGCCCTTGTGGGAGCAGGTATGACCGCGACGCTGCTCACCGGTATTGCCGAGCTGGTCACCAACCAGCCCGGCCTCGGCGACCAGTCGCCGTTGGGGCTGCTCAGCGACGCTGCTGTGGTAGTCCAGGACGGTCGCGTGGCCTGGGTGGGCCCGCGGACGGCGGAGCCCGACTGTGACGACCGTAGGGACCTCGGCGGCCGCGCCGTCGTACCCGGTTTCGTGGACTCCCACTCGCACCTGGTCTTCGCCGGAGACCGGTCGGCGGAGTTCGCCGCGCGGATGGCGGGCAAGGCATACGACGGGGGTGGCATCTCGACCACGGTCCGGGCCACCCGCGCCGCCGGCGACGGGGAGCTGCGCCGGCTCCTGGCCATCAGGATCGCCGAGCTGCGAGCCCAGGGCACCACGACGGTGGAGGTCAAGAGCGGCTACGGGCTCACGGTCGAGCACGAGGCGCGGTGCCTGCGGCTGGCTCGCGAATTCACCGACGAGACCACGTTCCTCGGCGCCCACGTGCTGCCCGCCGACTTCGCCCGACGGCGGGAGGAGTACGTCGAGCTCGTGGCCGGCCCCATGCTGGCCGCCTGCGCGCCCTATGCCCGATGGGTCGACGTGTTCTGCGAGCCGCACAGCGACCACGCCTTCCGCGCCGACGAGGCCCGAGTCGTCCTGGAGGCCGGGCGCGCATCCGGCCTGGGACTTCGCGTCCACGGCAACCAGCTCGGGCCGGGACCGGGGGTGCAGCTCGCAGTCGAGCTCGGGGCGGCGAGCGTCGACCACTGCACCTACCTCAGCGAGCAGGACGTCGACGCGTTGTCCGCCGCCCGTGACACGACCGTCGCCACGCTTCTGCCGGGCGTCGAATTCTCCACGCGTTCGCCGTATCCGGACGGGCGAGCGCTGCTCGACGCCGGTGTTTTGGTCGCTCTGGCCACCGACTGCAACCCCGGCACCAGCTACTCGACGTCGATGCCGTTCGTCCTCGCGCTCGCCGTCCGCGAGATGCATCTCACCCCCGCCGAGGCGCTCTGGGCGGCCACCGGCGGTGGTGCAACAGCTTTGCGGAGCAACGACATTGGGCATCTCGGCGTGGGCGCCCAGGCGGATCTCACCGTGCTGGACGCGCCGTCATACCTGCATCTGGCGTATCGCCCCGGCGTCCCGATCGCCCGCGCGCTCGACCTCTGAGCGGCCAAGCCCCAGCGGCAGAGCGCTCAGCTGACCGCGTTGGGGTCCGGCGGGCGATGACCGGCCGACCTGGTGAAGTACTGAGCGGCCTTGCGGGTGGCGATCAACCTGGCCACCCCGACCAGCGCGCCAGAGGCGATCGCCCACCCGAGCGCCTCCTTCCAGGAGACGTCCGGGTCCTCGGGGTTGGCGGGCGGCTCGTTGCCGGTCGTCAGCTTCCAGCCCGCCGTCGCGACCTTCCTGGCCAGCGTGCCTGCACCGACGGCGGCACCCGTACCGAGTACCCTCCATGCCAACGACCCCACGACGACCTCCTGCGGCAGACTCCGGACCGGACGCAGGCCAGTCAACCACGCGCCGTCGGCAGCATCGGTCGGCGCCGCCTGCCTGAGCGGGGAGCACGGCCTGTGGCACCGCGAGGTGTCGATCCCGCAGATGCATCTGGCCGGCACCGAGGGCGAGGTCAGGTCTTTAGTTCAGGTCACGGCGGCCGAACAGGACGATTCCGGCGACCAGGACCGCGAGCGTGGCGGCGGTGAGGATGAGGCCGCCGTGCAGGTTGCTGACCAGGATCTCGCGTCCGCTTTCTTGGTATTGGCCGCGGGCGTCGACGAAGCCTTGGTCGAGGAAGACGTGCAGGCCACCGGGGGTGAGTAACGCGATCGCGTTGTCGGTGAGCAACCACCGCTGCCAGGCCGGTCGCAGCGCACGTAGCGCGGTCTCGACTACAGCGACGTAGACGAAACCGACGCCGAGCGCCGCGGCCGTGTTGCGGATCAGGTTCGCGATACCGAACCCGAGCAGCGCCATGACCGCAACGAGGACGACGCCTCTGCCCGCCGAGCCGACCAACGTGACCCACAGCCCCGTCGGCGCAGAGCCCACGCCCCGTGTGGCGGCGAGCAGCCCGGCCGCGGCCAGCCACAACCCCTCCGCGAACGAGCCCAGCAGCGCGCCGGCAACGGCTACCACAGCGACTTTCGCCGCGATCACCGTCCGTCGACGCGGCTCCCAGAACAGCAACGCGACCATCGATCGGGTGGACCACTCGGCACCGACGAAGCTCGCGCCGAGCAAGAAGGCGATCGCGGCGAACGCCCCTGACACGGCAAGGATCCCGGCTCGCCCGTTCACGGCTAGGTCGAAGGGCTGCTTGCCCAGAAAGTTGTCAACTGACCCGACCTCGTCCGGGGTCGTCGGCAACCCGCAGTCGGCTTTGCTGCTCGGGCCGTGAGTGGTCCCCACCGCACTCAGGCACTCCTGGCGGCCGCGGTTGACTTGGTCGACGATCTGCTGCCGGCGTTGAGCCGCGTCCGCCCGTCCCGCCGCCGAGGGCTTGGCGAACTGGGTGAACGCCACAGCGACCCCGGCCAGGAGGCCGACCAGGCCGAGCACGGCAAGCACCCGAACCATCCGCCGGGAGCGGAGCCGCAGCACCTCAGCGCGGACCGGCGACGGGCGCCCGGCGACCGGCACCGGAACCGGGGCGACGGGCGCGCCTGGGGTGGCCGTGCTCATGGCATCTCCTCGGTCAGCTCGAGGAAGGCCCCCTCGAGATCCGCAGCCACCGGTATGAGCTCACTGAGCCAGTGCCCATGTGAGCCCAGCAACCGGGTCAGCTCCTCGGGGTGAGCCGCGCCCGAAACCCGCAGCACCCCACCGGCCTCACTGACCTGATGTCCGGCGCGCTCCAGGACCTGCCGGGCCGCGCCGGGATCGGAGACCCGCAGGCGCACATCTCGGGAGGCCCGGGCCCCTAGCACGTCGCGCACCAGCCCGGACGCCACGCAACGTCCCTTAGCCATGATCGAGACGTGGTCACACACCTGCTCCACCTCAGCCAGAAGGTGCGAGGACAAAAACACGGTGGTCGACCCGTCCCGCGCCAGGGACCGAATCAGCTGGCGGACGTCCCGGATCCCGGCCGGATCGAGACCGTTACTGGGCTCATCGAGGATCAGCAGCCGTGGGCTCTTCAGCAGGGCCGCGGCGATACCAAGCCGCTGCTTCATACCAAGGGAGTAGCCCTTGAACCGCTCGTCCGCGCGCTCCCGCAGCTCCACCACCTCCAGCACCTCCTCAATGCGGCGCTCCGGCACCCCAGCAGTCCGGGCCAGCAGCCGCAGGTTGAGCCGGGCCGAGAACGCCGGAAAAAACAGCGGCGTCTCTACCAAGGCGCCCACGCCGCCGATCACCTCCGGCAGGTGCTCCCGAACAGGGCGGTCCGGTAGACGCAGCCGTCCCTCGTCGGCGCGGACCAACCCCAGCAGCACCCGGATCGTCGTGGTCTTCCCCGAGCCGTTCGGACCCAGAAAGCCATGAACCCCGCCCTCCAGGACGGTGAGGTCAAGGTTGTCCAGCGCCTTCAACGGAGGCTTACGAGGACGGCGATAGGTCTTAGAGACCCCCTGCAGCTCGAGGACGTTCACCACTGCACCCCTCGTCTGCCACTTGTCACAATGAGACACCAGGTACGCCCCGCCGCCGACGATAAACGGCGCCTCACCTCGACTCGCCACCCGAGACGCGCGCCCCAACCCGGGACCCGCAGCGAATCCAACCAGACGTGGCAGCAGCTCGGCAAGATCCAGAACGGGTCCCCCGGCCCTCAGTCGCGCATGCCAATTTCCTTATGAGACGAAGTAGTCAGGGATCACTGCGGCGCGCACCGACGCCCTCGGAAGGGGACCCCTTCCGAGTATCGCTGTTTGCATTGACCCACTACCGCCCAGACACCTTGCTTGACCCCAGTCCGTGGCTTCCCACCTGAGCCGTGGTCGACTGAACAGCATCCCGGTGAGGGGTCGGTTCTGGGAGTGCTCGGTCGCGCCACATGGCGCTGCAATTGGCGCGCCACTTACGTCTGACAGTCACAGCGCGGGGTGCAGCCAGAGGCGCGTCGATGCGGGCGTGCTGAGCGCACGCCCCGGGTGCCGGCCACCATGCCGCCCAGCACGACACGACGGCCTGCACGTAGAGGGTGCCTCGGTCCGTTCAGCCGCGCCCGTCAACCGGCAGTTCCATCCAGACGCTGTCCGGACCGCCGTCCGAATCGGGTTGGCGGTTGGTCTCTCTGAATCCTTTGGCCGTGTAGAAGGCTTCGGCTCGCTTGTTTCCGTCCAGGTACTCCAGGCGGATCGCCCGCGTGTTCGTGCTGCATGCGTCATGGACGAGGTGGTCGAGAAGTGCTGATCCGATGCCCTGGCTCTGCATCTCGGGAACGACGTAGAGCTTCCAGAGGATCAGGCATCCGTCGCCGGGGCCGACTCCGGTCATGCCGACGATCTCTCCGTCGACCTCTGCGACTGCCACTCGGCCGGCGTCGATCGCCGCGAGTGTCTGTTCGGCGCTCCACCATGTGGCCAGCCCGCGCGCCACGTACTCGGCTCCTGCGAGTTTGGCGTAGGCGTCGGGCCAGGTTCGGTGGCCAACAGCGACGACCGCGTCGAGGTCGTCCGATCGGGCGGTTCGTATCGTGGTCATGGGCCCAGCATCCTCAGCGTTCGGTAAGGCTCGCCACGCGATCCCCGAGTTGGTGTGCGGTGGCGAGCACCCCTGCACCAAGGCCTTCCTCGTCTCGGCTCGCGCGGCAAACATAATGCCGGCCGCTACCATCGTTCGCGACCCCTTGGAGACCTCCTACAACCGGCCGGAACCTTGGAACTGATACACGCTCAATGAGACGTCTCGCATTACCACCTGGCGCGCGCGGGCGGTGTCTCACGTCCCCGGACTCGACCTCGGACGGACCCGTTTCCCGCGAGTAGACCTACCTGTGCCTGCCCGGCGCGCTGTCCTCTGTGATTTAAGGTCACTCGTATGCCTCTCTCCCTGGACTAGGTCGGGTCGGTCTTTGGTTATACAAGGAGGTCCACATGGAACTGGACGTGATGCTGTGTGATCACGCACAGGTGGCCGGTGACAAGTTGTTCATCGCCGGCGCAAACATCGACCGCGTACAGCTGCCCGCGGGGTCGCAGCCGCCCTATGTAATCAACTTCGCGGCCGCTGGCCTTATCCGCGTCCCCTGGAACGCTACCGACAATGAACACGACCTCGCCTTTGAAGTAGTCACCGAGGACGGCCAGACGCCGGCGCTGCCGTCCGGTGTCCCGATAGGACCAGAGGGCATCGGGGGGATGATGCAGTTTCAACGTTGGAAGACC
>JAABUK010004561.1_pt1 | contig 22365 bp, 29 predicted proteins | sample 5559141 | NCBI WGS metagenome assembly JAABUK01 (sample SAMN10711869, study PRJNA513367) | rock metagenome | isolation source: Antarctica rocks | place: Antarctica: Victoria Land, Pudding Butte nord | collected 2016-01-03
TGAGATGCAGCCCCACTATGCGTCAAATTAGTAGACCCTACAGTGTTGCACAAGACAGGCTGCTCTGGAGAGACAAAACTTGTCTTGCACCAACGTAGCTCGAAATTGATGTCATTGATGTTATTGTTTAACGTGGACATACCTGCATGAGCAGTGAGATGAAGCCCCATGTCTTTGCACTTTTTGAAGATAGGGGCAAAGGAGGTGTGAGATGCCCTGCCCCCTTTCCAGTTGGGGATGCCCCTAGCAAGCCCAACGCCAATGATGTCCTTGATGTATGGCATGGCCTACACAGAATACACCATTCTCCCAGTATTCAGGTACCCATTCCTCTTGTTGAGTTCTTCTTTTGGGTTTTTTGTGTCGCTTTAAAAGAGAATTTCATTGCCAAATAGATGACAGTCTGATGTAGATGTACCGTGTGCAATCTGTTTAGCCTGCTTGCCAACATTACTGCAGAAGCTTGACAGGTGTTGCTCAAGGAATTAGCGTGAATGAATGTGGAGCTTGTTTAGTGCTGATTTACCGGGTTGCAGCTATTGCAAATTACATAGCAGAAAATGTATATAGCATGCCTACACTGCAGGTTGCTTGTGCACAGGACTGTCCATACCTGTTGCAGGCACTCTTCAGCACCTTGCGGGCCAAGCTCTGTCATGAAGCACATCAAAAGCCCAGTTGTGATACCATACTGTTTACCGCCATCCTGCGTGCAATGCAGGACTATGTCGGGCTGACTGGAACACCTTGAGTCTTGAATTGTAAGAATGACACAGGAAATCAGAGCTGCAGGTCTGAACTCAAATCCCCAACTCAAGTCTGAGTTGGGATTAGAGCCAGACTCCTTGTGCTCATGTCACCTGAATACCTCGTATAAGTCCTGGCATGAAGACGTCAAACCCAACATCCCTCATAGTGTGGACTTGAGGGTCGAAGAAAATCTCGGTATGCACGACATTCTGAGCTCCGATACGGCTTAAGTATAGCATGGTGACCTCGTAGAAGTCCTGCTCGGCCATCAAAATCTACACTTTCCACAGCCCAACTGTCAACTAAGCACCGCCTGTGATCTGCGCGCCTTGGGGTGCAACGAGACGATCAGGCGCACAACCTGGAGGGTTGCATCACGGAGGTCGAGAAACTCTTGCAAGTTGTCGTATTGGAACGCTGCTTCCGCTTCTGCAAGCGTCTTGTAGGGTAGCTTGTGCTGCAAGTTGTTGCGCTTTGCAAGTTTCAGCACCAACTCTGGCTCTAAGCACCCTTCGATGTGTACGTGCAGCTCTGCTTTCGGCATACGCTCGATTAATGAAGAGGACATGACCGCGAAGCGCGTTGAACGCGCAGATCGTTGAGCTTGAAGGGTCAAATTGACGAGACGATTAGTCAGTTACATCAGTCTTAAGATTTTGTTCAAAATCTCAGTGTCCCCAAGCAGACCAACCCTATCCTCAGCATGGTTGATTCGGAAAGTCACTCTCAGACTGAACAGCCTCACGATAGTAACTGTGGTGTCAGATTGCGGTGTCACAGGACAGATTGGCACATGAAGAGCTTTGAAGAGTATGTCATGTCCCGTCATTCCATCCTTGCATTTAAGCGCTAGTTAAATTACTGCTGCATTGGCATTGGTTGCCCGTTGTACACTTGCCTTACAATGCAACAGACATAAGCGATGCTTGTCAAAAAGCAGAACGGTGGCAAGCTGGAGCACCAAATATCTTGGTTGACAATGTGGTTGAGACAGTTCTTGAACTTTAGTACTAGCAAACAACTTGCAACATACACTCCACTGTGACAAGCTGGAGCACCAAACAGCTTTGTTGACCATGTGGCTAAGACAGTTCTTGAGCTTTGACACTAGCGAACAACTTGCAACATAGAGTCCAAAAATCTCTACACATATTTCTGAATAAGCAGACATGAAGCAGCTGCTGCTGCACTGCCCAGCTAAACAGACTGTTTCATATCTGATATCATGGGCAACATATGCCTAAGCAAAACTTGCAACTACTGAGACATTGTTGCATTGAAAGCCTGCCACATATAGTGTGCTGAACTGAATCACACTGCAGATCTTGAGTCCTCAGATGTACACAATGAGTTCTCATACTGACTCCAGGACAGAGCCAGTATGGGCTGAATCATTGAACTTAGTAGGAGTCACGACCGCTCTGGTTGCCATATCCAGATCCTCCACCACCCGTGCCAGACCCTGCATTGTCAAAACATTGTCGAAAATCTGCAAGGAACATCAAGGCTGCACACTACTAGTAATGGATTATCTACACTTGAGTGCAGTGAGAAGAGTCTGAGCTTCCAATAATGCAGCCATGGATAACGTTGTTTTGACTACGTTGACAAGTGCAGTGGCATCATCATGTTGGCACATAGCAACGCATGGCATGCAGTGGCTTCTTTGTAAATATATTCAACCTGGCTTGCACTTTGATCTCAAATCACATAATTCAGCACAGAGTCACGATATCAACCTCCTGGCAGCAGCCCACAACCAAAACAGCCCACAACCAAAACTCAATATTTTTAGCCCAAAGTGAACACCTGGGCCTATGGATGATCAGCGAAACATGAATATCATGTGCAAGTCTTGATGAATAGATGCAACTTGTGCATATCAGGCTGATAAAAGTCTGAAAGGCAAAGGGCTTATGCTTTGAGCTGTGTCAAGACAGCTGCAGCAGTGTACATACCAGAGTTGTAGTTGTCAGAGCCACCACCACCCATGCCACTGCTTTGGTCGTAGCCTCCACCTTGGCCCATGCCGCCGCTTTGGTCATAGCCACTGCCACCACCAGACATGCCACTGTCACCACCCATGCCAGCGCTCTGTCCACCTTGTCCACCAGACCCGTAGCTGTCACCGCCCTGTCCACCAGACCCGTAACTGCCACCACCCTGTCCACCTGAGCCATAGTTGTCACGGCCCTGTCCACCACCCTGTCCACTAGACCCATAACTGCCACCACCCTGTCCACCAGACCCGTAGCTGTCACCGCCCTGTCCACCACCCTGTCCACTAGACCCGTAACTGCCACCACCCTGTCCACCAGACCCGTAGCTGTCACCGCCCTGTCCACCACCCTGTCCACCAGACCCGTAACTGCCACCACCCTGTCCACCTGAGCCATAGCTGTCACCACCCATGCCAGCATTCTTGCCTCCAGAGCTATAATCGCTGCCTGCACCACCACCCTGTGCTCCAGTCATTCCTGCAATACATGACCAATGACATATCACTCAACGACTTTGAAAGAGTGCCTGATGGGGGCACTTGGAACACAAGGGTTTTGTCAAAAAGGGGTGCGAAACAGGATCTGACTGCGATTAACATCAGTGCAGATGACAGCTGCATCGCATGACAATGAGTCGTGCTGCCGAAGAGTCTTATATCTTTTTTTTAGGTTGTAGGTCTATTTCACGATTTGCCCCTGTAGCTAGAGCCCTGATCAGGCTCACGAGTGTCGTCAAGTTTGTTGACATCTTACAACAGCAAGCCACCCTACCTTGGTTTTGGTTTCCGGAGCCATATGAGTCGCTCCCAGTGCCACCTCCTGTTCCGGAGCCGCTTCCAGCTCCTACGAGAACACTACTATTTGTTGAAACTCAGCTGTCAGACTCGTTCACGGTAACTCAAGGGGTAGCAGTCAGACGGCAATCGATGTTCGTGAAGGTCGATGCACGCATACGTGGCGTTTACCTTGGCCATAGCCTTGAGTGTCGTCACCAGTACTGTCGGATCCTTGCATTTTTTGCTTGATCTGCAACGTCAAGGACGCCATCAGCGGAAGTCACGACGCCGGCAACAAGCAGCGTACTACAAATGCGATCGTGATGGAAACGATCCTTTTGCAGCAAGCATGACAAGCAAGAACTGTCAATCCACACCTTATCCATGACTCCCATGTTGTAGTGAAACAAGTACGAGATCTAGGCGAGCAAGCGCTTCGAAGTTGCAGTTTAAAAGCTTGCTTTGTGTCTGAGTTGTTGCGTGGCTTCTTTCGTTGCGGAAGTGCTGCACAACAAGGGTATAAGCATCTGTCGTACCCGCATCAACTAGCTACCTCGTAGTGCTTCCTCGATGAGTCACGCCCAAGGTCAATGTCTGTCTGAATGTCGGTTGCACCCCATCCCTTGTTTACCACCACGATGATTGTATTCGCTATTCCGCTCTCGGGCGACTTTTTAGTCGTTTACCACCACGATAATTGATGCCTTGGTGTCACAGTGACATTTGTGACAAGCCAACTCAGACAGCAATTATGTGCCACTGTAACTGGCCCTGTCTGGCAGTGAGTGGCACCTCACCCTAGACAAGTCGCTGATTACAACTTGCAAAGCTGCAACAATGGTTCAGCAACAGCAGTTGCTGGTACGCTTGGCCTATGCCACGTGCAGCCTTGCTTGCTGAGCTCAGGCACTCCTTTCCACTCTATTCAAGCTTTACATTTGCATCACCCTATGGCCTCTTTTGGCCGTGGTACTGCTATGGCACATGCATACGCATTGCATACACAGGTATCTATGGACTTTTTGATCTATCTGGTACAAAATCTCATGGTCTCCTGCTGTCCACTTCCAAAATTTGGCTTTGTCAAAGAATATTTGTCGATGTGACCTAAACCCTCTACACTCATATCCAAGTTGGTCTGAAACACCTTGTACTTCATCATGCTACTGTTGCTAATACAATTGCATCTACAACTGACCTATTGTCAATAAATAATTGCAGACTAGGTGTTGAACAACACTGCTTGTCACGGGATATACACTAGTTATCATTCTGGTAGTCATACTTTAAGCTGCTGGTATCACATAAAAATCCATAATTAGGAGTATGAGAAGTCTGGCAAGTAACTTAGTTACGCCCAGTCTCGACCTCATCTCCCGTGTCACATGATTCAGTCGTTTTTCTGCTGCCTGCTCTACATTGTGTGTGCTGTACTGCTGACTACTGCAATGTCAATGCTGTTCCTGCTCTCATGGCTGATGTTTCTCAACAGTGTCCTGGGGGTTCTGCCTTCAGGTTCTGCCTTTTCTGCCAGCACTCGAGGTGTTTTGACGGCGTCATCTGCCTTGATTGCCAAAGGGTTTTCATAGCAGGAGTCCTGAATAGGCACCACAACATGCAGGCCTGGCTGAGCCTTTGGGTGGATGGGCGGCGGGATCTCCTTGAAGGTTATCCCAAACACCACACACACCAATGCAAAGATTGCAGGCTGCAGCAAAATAGAACGGACGTCAGTCAAAAACTCCTGTGACCAACCAAGCTGTTTGTGACAGGCTGCAAGGAAACGCACATTTGTGTCTGTCAGATGCTGAGCAGCAGCTGTGTTGGATTGCAATACTGGCTGAAGGCAGTCATGTGTATGCCTAGCTGTACGCAGCGTTTACATGCAACTCAATGTGAAGTGGACTTTCTCTCACATGCTGTTTCGCTTCCATGACAGACCAAAAACTGTAAACAGACTGTTAGCACACATACAAATAGTCTGCCTGCCAGTTGTGAATGTGCTGGAACAAATCACACACATGGGCAACGCTGCAATGCAAGAAAAGGTGCAGCAGGCACACATGATGTTTACAGTACATGCCCTCGTGCAGGTCAGCTGCAAGCATGGCACGCAGTGCTCATTCAGACATTCCATAGGCATTTGCACAAGTGAGCACCTTTCCAGCTGCAAACTTGCACTGAGCATCTCTACAGCTGCATGTAAGCGAATTGACAAGTGACATGTCTTGCTAACACAGGAACTTTTCAAAGGATGCTTACCCAATTGCAAAACCAAATGAAGAATATCTGGGAGCCGCACACCACATAGTTGTACGCCAAATGCTGCAAGCCTGGACCTGGAGAGACCAGAACAGCATACAGCCCTGTGGCAGCAACCACTGTGATGATGTTGATGCAGGCAAGTGGCGGGAAATAGGCGCTTCCCGCCGCCTCGCTGGACTGCTTGAGCTTGAGTCCAGGAACGCCTGGTCTGAGCTTGCCAGCCACTGTAGCAGCTGTGACCACCACAAAGATCTGAAGCAGAGCAAACAAGGGACAGTCAGTGCAGCGCTAGCAGAATGCAGCAGAAAGATATGCTGTAGCAGGGTATAGCAATCATCTGAACCACAGGATGCAGCAATAAGATGATTGACTTATGCAAGTCCTGTAACAGACACCTTAGGGCTTGCCTGCCAGCCACAGGTCTGGCAGACAAGCCCTAAGGGGATGACTCAAGTCCATGTGTCAAACATGCCAAAGTAAGCATCCACATGGAACAGTTCTACAGGCCGGATGAAACAAAGCTTTGAGCAGCATGTAGTCTACAAAGCAGGCCTGTAATCGCATCAATTGCGCATGAGCGATGCAGGACAGCATGTCAAGAACCAAGCGGAATTGCTCATTTTGTAAATGCACCAGTTGCTCATGAATGATGGGACAGCATGTCAAAAACAAATCTGTTTCAACATGGAAATGTCACTTCTGTAATTGCATCAAGCGCTCGTGAGTGATGGGACAGCATGTCAAGGACAAAGTGGAGATGTCACTTCTGTAATTGCATCGATTGCTCGTGAATAATGGGACAGCGTGTCAAGAACACAATGAACATCTCACCGGCATGTAGCACATGAAGGACATCATGCTCAGGCCTAACAAAGTGGAGATGTCACTTCTGTAATTGCATCAAGCGCTCGTGAGTGATGGGACAGCATGTCAAGAACACAATGAACATCTCACCGGCATGTAGCACATGAAGGACATCATGCTCTCCAGCTTGTGCCTCAAGCTGACACCAGGGATGAGTAGGAACGCCATCCCAGTCACTGTCACCGAAATGAACTGACTTAGTGATACTGCCACGCCACTGATTGACGTGTCCTTCGTCAAGAACTACGCACACACAGACATGTCAGTGTCAGCGCATTTCTGTTCACGGCTGATCTTATCATTCATCTGCGCAGCCTGACAGGAATATTCCAGCACAAGGACATGCTTTGACATGTGTGTGACAGGTAGACTTCCAATGGGTGAAATGCAGGCCTAACAAAAGGTGGTGGAAACAAGACGCTGTTCAGCAACTCAGTATAGACATTGTCAAAGTGATCTGAATGGTGATCCTAATGCAGGCCCACTGATGTCCATGACTGATGCAGGTCTAGTTTTAAGCATGCTGAGATGTTAGCACCATGGCATTTCACATCACATATTGTGACTGTGCCATAAAGCTCCGGGCTGCCGCCTTAGGAGGCTCCCGTTACGATCGCTGAAAAGCGTAAACTTTTCTTTTGCTTTTCTTTCTGACTGTGCCATAAGCATACCTGGAACACAATCCAGCCAATCATGACATAGGACACCAGTACCCACAGCAGCATGCCTATACACCAGCCATAGTTGGCCATTGTGTATGATATGCGGCCCACCACAGAAAGCCTCCGGTCTGCAAAGGGCCTCAGATAGCACAGCATCTGTGCATTGCCAGCTGTCCATCGCAGCCTGCCAACAAGCACAAAGATGTGTCTGGTACCTTGAGAAAAGGAAAGAAAAGACTACACTTTTGGCATCAATTTGATGAGAAGCCAAGTGCTACACCGGGCTGCCCAGGGACTGGCACCTTGATGTTACATGCAGGAAACACCATGCCTGCTTAGGAGCAGACTGCACTGTCTGTATAGACCAAGAAAGTACAAAGCCGCAGGCAGTTACCAACCGTAACTACTCACAATACTGTAATCACTCTGCAGCACTCAGCCATCCTTTATGAGCACAACATTATCGTTACTACTGATCAACTGAGGCAGTGGCTCAGCCTTGGTACAAGGACTGAGAACTATGCTCAACTATCTATGACTTGTTGCATTGGAGCAGGTGCTCACCTTTGCTCGTACAGCTCAGCCAAGGTCTGTGGGCACTGTCCTTCAGCAATTGTGGTTCTCAAGAACTTGAGCTTCCAGCCTTGAGCCTGCAGTCCCATGCTGGTAGGTACATCCTACAACACATGCAACCTTTGTAAACTTGTTTGATCACAAATTTGTAAAACCTTGCACAAAGAAGGCACATGTGTGTTGATCAATGCTTTACAACAGTGTTTGAACAGGTTGCTGACACCAAACCAACAGTGAAACCCTGTAGGAGAGTAAGACATGCATGCGCTAGGCATGACTACTTGACAATGCTGTTTTTGGTGTCGCATGTGTGACTCATCCTGGCACCAGGTTGCTCTAGTGACATCAACCAATTGAGCTCGTGAGGCGACCCTTCCAAGTTTTGAGGGGTTGGGCCACAAAGCAGCTTGAAGGGGGTGAAGCACGCAGGGGTTTGAGATATGATGGGGCATGATGGTGGAAGAGACATGTGGGCATGGTGGGAGCCTAAACAGCAATGGTGCAGTCCCAAGCCAACTCCAAAACTGAATATACAACACATAGAGTGACTGCTTTTACACATGTAAATTAAAAGAACATTTTTGAAGCCTGCTGCCATGCAGATGACAATGGACTGCAAGGCCAATCTTCAGCGGAATGGCAGGATTTGGAGACAACAATTGCGCTGAGAAGCCAGTGCACTGATACAAAAACCCACAGCCTACAAAGATTACACGGATGACAGGACAGCATACCTCAGCAATTGGGGTGAATGTGCTCCAACCCCCTATGGAGTCTATAGCAGCCCGCTGCACAACATATCCTGTAGAAGAGCAACATCCTCAGTCCATGTCAAAACAAACGACACATTTTGTTCTGACTGCTCTGCAACTGGACAGAAATCCTTGCTGTCAGCGCTGCTTATACGCCCTGGCAAAGGCCGACCTGCACTGTGACCAACTTGCATGCAAAAACCTGACTTGCTTGTGTCTTTAGGCCCAGGCTAGATGTAGAGCGCGCGTTTGCTGCCACAGTTTGCTGGTGTGAGACAACAGGAAATCAAGAGTCTGCATGTCTGCATGTTGCAGTGTAACAACATTGAAGAGTGTACCTGTGCCGTAACACTGTGACATGCCCAGGCCTGAGAGGGAGGGCTGCCACAGATCGTATGTCATCTTCAGGAGGCCATCCAGGAAGCGTACCATCTGCAACCAACCAAGCAGGTCACTCAGCTTGACCCAGCATACTGATTTGTTGATTCACTGCTTTCATAGGGGATTTAACCATTTGTGGAAGAGATATGTGGGCGTGTTCAAAAGGTAAACAACAATCTTGCTGGCTGGCTGGATTGATCGGTTGGTTGACTGATTGATGGACAGAAAGATTGAAACATGCACAAGGTTGTCCGGTGTGCAAATAGGGTGCGCTCACCAGGACGTTCCGGTTGTAAAAGATCTGGGGGGTTTGTACCAGCGCAATCTGCCCCAGACCCGGCCCTCCTTCCTTGTCCACATCAAGCAAGTGTGGCAACACAACCTCCAGCGCATCTTCTCTGCTGATAAAATCTGCATTCATGTGAACACTTTACAGAACCATTGCAATGATTCTGTAGACACCATGCTTTCAGGGCCTGCTGTTGTTCTGTGCTTTGTCATTGAATGCACATGCAAACAGTGCAAAGCAAGCAAAGCACCTTCCAAACAAGGCATTAACAGTCTGCGCCCCAACCACTTGCTGTGCTAGCATCGCGGCATCTAAAACGACGTGCAATACTGCATGTATACAGCCTACACACATGATTACTTACATGACAGGAAGCCTACCTGCGTCCAACACCAGAATGACTTCTCCAGATGAGTACTGGCGGGAGCGGGCGTGGTTGAGATTGCCTGCTTTAGCGCCCTCCCCATTTGGTCTTTGCAGGTACACCAACCCACTGCCTGCTGACCTGTCCAGACTCTACAATCACACAGCGAAGCCATTTGAGGACACACTCTTCATTCATTGTTGCACAGGCATGTGGTGGTGCTTGCAGCTTGGGTGTGCCAGACGCATGCACTGCAGAAGGGAATGCATGTGCTTGACAGTTGCTGTACTATGTAATTGTAAAAGCATGCAAAGCATGCAAAAACCTTGATGTGGTACCATTGGTGCATGACAGCATTGTACAACTCTGATAGCTGCTTTGCAAAATGCTTAGCAGTGGCATTCAGACCGCACACTTGCTTGCAGCTTAAGGTAAGCTGGATAGATGGTTGGACACAGCATGTACTGAAACAAAGGGCATGATACCAACGAACCTGCAGATCCTGTTTGACTGGATCAGAACGCCCATCATCCAAAACATAGACTGTCAACTTCTCTGGGGGGTAGTTGATGTCAAGAGCACTCTGCACAACAGGGCCGTACAGAGACCAAGGCTCCTTGTACCTTGGCAGAAAGATGTCGACCTGAAACACAGGACAGTTTGTTGAAAAGGATCAGCTCAGGGGCTCTGATGACATATTTGCAGATAAAGAATTCTGAACTGAGCGTGAAAGGGGTCAAGCACACTGGCTGTCTGGACGAAAGATGCGCTCACTGCTGTGGTGCAAACTGACTGGCTTTGGCAACATTGGCAGCGTCAGCAGATGTGTACCGTGAACATGTCGGCAAAGCCTTGCATCGCAACATGGATCATATTACTGAAATGGACTTCAAACAGCAAGCAGCGTGCATCAAACAGCAAGCAGCAAGCTGGCATTACACAGGGGTTAAGATGATTATCTGAGATGTACACCACAAGCTGGGGTGAGCTTTTGCTGATTGACCATGGAATGGCATACCATCGGGTAATGCTCTGGCTGCAGAAAGTGTTTCAGACGAAACTCTGCAGGCTCATCTTTGAAGAATAGCAGCCAGCCCAGAAAGCTGGCTGTGGTGAAGAAGGCCAGGAACTGGACCAACAGGCGGGGAACAAGCAGTACAGCAATCTGCAAGGCCTTGCTGCCCTCTGTCGAGAATGACCATACCAGATACCCTGCAGAGCGTAGGTGAATTGAGTGCGGAACGTGAAGCAAGACATGGCCACGTCTTTGTCTGAACCATTTCCTATTTGAGGCCCTCAGCAGTCTCAACGATAGCTACTGCTGCATCACTTGGCGCGATTGCGCGGGAGCTTACGTGCAAAAGCGTCTTTCGATTCCCTTTGAGTGTTGAAAAGGGAGGCCACGACTTGAAAGCCGACCCAGCCCGTGTACAGCACCAGCAAAACGGCTATATGGATGCGAATCCGCCAAGAACGTCTTCGTGCCCTTGCAGCCGGTAGCTGACACTCCCTCGGGAGCAGGGCCTCGGATGCAGTGAAACCGCTCCAAAGCATCGCTGATCTGAGCTTGGTCAAATTGAGCGTCGCTCAATGGGTGGCGAAACTGAGTCGTCCACACGGCAAAGATAAGATGAATCTCGTGAACTTGGAGCTGTGCAGGCGACAGGCGCCACCCAGTGTGGTCACTATGGCTGGGTCAATCCGCTGGTCAACACTGCTGGGCCAAGCAGCCAGGCCTGTGGGCACGTATACGATCGTATACGTCTACAGAATGGGCTTGTGCATCTGTCACTGCGCTTATACGAGAAACTGTCTGACGCGGTGGCAGTCTGATCCGGCTGGACGTCTTTGTCCAGGCAGCGCTTCGTGCAGACAGTCGAAACTCCATCATGTCAACTCCGGGACCGTGATGACATGAACCGGCGCTGCTTGCGAAGCTGTGGGAGCCTGGTGTCGTTCGTGTCCGACTACACGTGTAAGCTGGTGAAAGTAAATGCCCTGGTGAAAATAAATGCCCTGGATGCCTCTCAAGCTCGTTACAGACAGCCCACCCCACGGCCATAGTCAAAGCAGGTGACTTTGACGCAAACGTAGACCGCTGACTGCGCCAGCAGCTTTTGTGGCCCATCTAGACTGACTTGGCCAAGTCCGTCTAGGGCCCATGTGCTTTCAGATCTGATCTGGACTCGGTCATGCAACACTGTTATGTGACATGAACGGCTACGGAAGCTAGGTCAGCTAAGTGTTCAAGATGGTTGGCCAACGGTTGAAACATGATCAAAAATTCAGGGAGTATTAGGTCATCAACCTGCGCAGGCAAGTGAAAATTCGCCTGCTGTACAGCCGTGTGCTGAACAGCCTGTACATGTAGGTCGCGCTCTGCTGTCAGCCTTGTGCTGACCAGCAGCTCTTCCAGAACATTGAGCCTCCTGCGTAGCTGCAAGATCTCCTGTTCCACCCTTGCGCTAAGCAAAGACTGTGGACACATCAGCTTGCTCTGAGATGCAGACGTACCATCATGGATTCAACTTTTCTAGCAAGCATATATGCTACATACACTGCCTATATAGCACATAGGCCGCAGTACCGGCAGTTAGCTGTAAACAGCTAGGGGCCTGCAAAGCTTCCCATAGCTCTTATGCTGCCAATAAATGGCACTTAAAGTTTGCAGTTGCCTATAGGCCTAGCTAGGCACAAGCTTGTAAAGACGACATGAATTACAAGCGTATTTGCAAGCACTTTGAGGAAGCCACAGGTCGACCATCTGACGACTGCATGATTACACAAACATTTGCCGCTAGTGAAGACCCCGGAAGTAGCTACTATAGCTATATAGCGGTGCTAACTTGCTGGACATGCGTCTGGTAGATCTAATCGCAGATCACCCTGTAGAACTAACTTAGCTGATAGGTATCTAGAGGCTTCCGCATCTGGATCTGCCTGCAGGCAGACAAAACCTCTCAACCCTGCATAGAACACCTAGTGCAAAGTTCGACAGCCTAACCCTGGCAAGTCCCGTCGAAGTTCATGAATTGATCAACGGTCAATTTGAATTGCAATGCAAGGCATGTGGCACTGCTATGAGCAACTGTCATGCATTGCAATGATTGTCATTGCCATTATGGCTTCACTTTAGAGTCTTGCGAATGACAGCGTTGAACTTCACTTGGCATGCCGTGCAACATCATGTGAAAGTGTAGATGGTGATACAGTACTGACAACAGTTGTCAATTGTTGCATGGTTGGATGCGCCCTGACGAAGCGGGTGTACAGCCGTATTTGTGAAAAATCTGGTCAAAGAAAATGATGCTCACTGACTGATCACACGCCTGATCACACGCTCTCTTTTTCCAAATTTCAAAAAACTGTCGTTTTGGCTTCCTTTGCTTGTTTGGTCGCCTCAGGCAGCGGCTTTTCATACCGGAATATCTCAGCCATAAGAGTATCGCTGCCGTTAAATCTATGTTGCCCAACATGACCGGCATTGGCGTGTGTTTGCTGTTGCTGAACCTGCTCAAGTTCTCAACGTCCCAAGTTTTATCTTCGGCGAATGCTGAAGCGCCCACAACTGCCTTTGTCGCGCCAGCTCCCGCTCCTTCCATCAGACCTGATCCTTTGACGTTATCCAGCATAGTGTTGAACGCTTCATCGGGCCTAACCATTCAGGGCGCATCTTGCCCTCCTGGACGTGAGTTTCGCACGACTTGTGCTATATAGCAGCTATATATAGCTGCAGCTGCTTATTGGCCTCAGTTGTAGCCGCATATGATGGATGTGCAACACTGCAGTGATGCAAACAACCTTCTGTACCGCCTGAACTTCTCTTGCCAATGTGACCACATTCGTGCACGAAAGACCTCTGCGCATATATGTATGCTGCGTTGACCACGTTGTGCAGTCAGATCACGTTGGCCATGCCGTTGCTCGAGCTCGTCAAAGGTGTGTTGACGTCGTGAATTTCAAGGTGAACCGAATTCATGGTTTTGCGCAACATTTGATTATTGGGACTGCAAAGTATCTCTTCTACGGCCTGAGCGGTGGAGCCGGGCTTAGCCGGGCCAGCATGTTACCCCTCCATCACGGGCGGTCAAACCAATTCCAATGGACCCCTGACGCAAGGAGCTGATCGCTTCAGTGACACTTGTACTTGTGGTCCTGGGTTCTACTTTGAGCAAAGCAACGACCAGTGGTCTGAAGCACAATATGACGATACCGGAGCAAAGGACTATTTGTTGCCCTGCCAGCCTTGTCTTGACGGCACGTTCAAAGACACAGCAGGTCTACAAGATCACTCAGCTTGTACATCTTGCTATGCCATTGATAAAGGGTCAGCAAAGGTCGATAATGGTGAAAGATCGTATGAGGATCATGCTAGCTTCCCGGTAAGCAATGCGCAAGTCCAATGTACAATGCACTGTGCGGCTTTCTTCCTTCTCAAATCAACGTTGTGCCTCATGTTTTTGCCAAGATTGCGCAAGACCTAGGTCGCCTTGCAAGACGGTCTAGACAGATCTGCCTGACTCAAGTCATTTGCCATGCTTGCTGCTACTTAGGTGGTACGACTGTTGTGTATGACACTGCGTTGTGTAGCCCTCGCTTGGCCTAAAGTGTGATCACACAAGCTGTCTGCAGAAACTCATGAGTGACAACTGGACTCTCTGCTGATAGCATAACATGAGGGGGTGCTTTTTTGCAGAGTTAGTCAAGCTTTGCAATACCAAAGAATACATTGGCTTTGTTGTTGCAGGACGCAGGTTACTGTGCACAAGGGTACTTTTGGGATGGCATAAGCGCTTGCAAGGCTTGCAGTGTCAATGGCACCGCTAGCTCAACTCTGGCAGATTCCTATGGTGGCTACTCAAGCACATGGTTAGAAGCCTGCAATCCATTGCAGAACAATTCCATCTCTGAGTCACTTGCTGGGTGCTCTGGTGCAAGCTGTTCCAGTTCCGCTAAACCTGTAACAGCTGTGTCTGTTGCAAGCATTGCATTATTGGTTGCTGCTTTGTGTTCCGTATTACTACACTAGTCAGACTCAAGTAGCTTTCACGTTGTGCAAAGAACAGGCGCCTGGCCGGCCTGATCCACCTTAGATTTAGGATTTGTTCCTTTCTCTCTACGCTATGACCCATATACCGGTATAGTCATAGCTCCGGGCTGCCGCCTTAGGAGGCTCCTGTTATGATCGCTGAAAAGCGTAAACTTTTCCTTTTTTCCCCTTTTATCTGTGCAAAGCCCTCACCACATTGCATATTCTCAACGGGTTTTCCATGCCCCATGCTGCAATTTCAAAGGTTTGAACTTTTTGCTTTCAGATCTGATTTACATTTGGTCATGCAACATGAAACCTTTAAGGCCACATGAACATGAAATCAGCGAAGTGCTCCAGATAGTAAGTACCCGAAGGATGAATCCTCCCGTTACATAATACTATCGCTGGCGTATCACTTTTCTGTTTTTCTTTTTAATGTAGGAATCATAATTTGACCTCTATTTCAACAACTGACGCAGGCAAGTGGACATCTAACTGCTGTAAGTCGTGCTCTGCTGTCAGCCTTGTGCTGACCAGCAGCTCTTCCAAAACATCAAGCCTCCTGCGCAGCTGCAGATTCTCTTCTTGCACCTTTGCAAGCTGAGCGTAGATTGCACGCACATCTTGCTCTGAAATGCTGACGATACCCTTCGCATCTGCATTGTAGTGCGGTGCGGTCCTGTGCATGCTGGCACTGTCCACCTGCATGACCACCAGCAAAAATGCATCAAGCTGTGCCAGCTCCATGCAAGCATGCCAGACAGCGGCATGGAAATCACATGTACAGTCACAGTACAGAATAGTATGGAAATGCACGCAGCCTTGAAAGCCAGTGGCAATCACCTCTCCTGCAGACATGACATGGAGCTTTGCCATATCTGCCACAGCGGCCTTCAAAGCCTGTAGGCTGCCGCCAGCTGTGTTGTCGACCTGACCAGCTGTGCTTTTGGCCTGACCAGCAGCCAGCATGTCAATCTGATGCCACGTGTTCACAGCTGGCACCAGTCCTGTGCTGCAGACCCCGCTGCTGACCACATTGCTGACCCCACTGCTGGCCAGATGCGCCTGCACAGCAGAACATCAGTTTTTTATTGTCACATTTTTCCTTGAAACGCTGATCTATTGTTCTGGTCAGACAGAAAAGTTCCTCCTTGTGGAATCGTTCAGCACTCAGACAGCTAGATTATCTGAATTACAGCCCTGATAGCATGCTGGCTGTGTTGCTTTGACTGATCTCACTGTCTTCAGGCTACCCCAAATCATGACAACTAGAGCTTCCTACACATGTTGTCATGCCTAAACTGTGCAGCAAAGGTCTTATCACCATGAATCAAGGCAGCCTGCCCACTATCATTGGGCTGCTTTCAGACAGCACGGCCAGTCAAACCTGCAGCTGCTGCAGCTTAGCAATGGCGGGAAGCAGCATTCCTCTTCTGACTACTTGTAAAGTCAGTACAAGCAAGCCAGACACAGCAGTATTAAGCACAGGAAGAGCATTTCAATGGTCACCTGTGCATCCAGACTCTCTGCAGCTTGCAGGCTTTGCAGGCTGCCTGCACCTGAGGCACCATCCTCAACATGAGCACAGTACACTGCCCTGTTACCGCAGCTGACATGCACTGCTACCAGCGCAGTACTGGGGGCCTTATGGCTGCCAACATCTGCCTCTAGAGCACGCTGCAGCTGAGCTGCTGCCTTGATTGCCAGCTGAGCTGTCAGGCTGGTTCTAGGCAAGATGCCGTGCAAGGGCAGGTCCAACCCAGCGGGCTCAACCTGCAAGAGCCCCAATTTTAGATGTCGAGCGCCAGAGGCAAGCCTGGTGTTTGCATGCTGGGAAGACTCCCACAAAGCATGTTGGCACAAGTCTAGTCTTGCCAGCAACATGTCGCAGCACCAGCAGTCTGTATGACAGAAGTACATTTGGTACATACACTTTGGGAGGACTCAAGAAGCAAGTAGGAAAGCCGATCTTCCCACCAACTTCCATGCAACCCCTTGCCTGTGTGATGCAACACCTTGTCTGTGTGATGCAATACCTTTTCTGTGTGATGCAAAACCTTTTCTGTGTCACAACAGGACAACCGCTTGTTCATGCTCACCTCTGAAACAGGCGTTGCTTGTACAGCAGCAGCAGCATACGCCACAGCATGTGACGATTGAGCCTGTATGTTGTCAGCGGCTGTGTTGGGGGAAGTTGCAACAGTGCTGGCAGACGCCACAGCCACAAGGGCTGTAGTCATTGCTGTGCTTTTGGCCATGCTGTCCTCCCAGGCAAGCTGCATCTGAGCTGCAGTCATTGTTGCAAGTTTCCCGGTCAGGGAGGTCCCTGCCACCATGTGACGCAGCACGGCCTCAGGCAGCAGCCCAGGATCCTGCATCAGTCATAAACATTCCTCAGGCTTTTCTCTGTGTTTCAAACGCACTTTTTGCAATGACAAAAAAGGTTTTGCAAAGGAATTCCTCAGGTTTTCGTTGTAACTTTTTGTGTTAGTAGTATTAATCACTTATTTCTCAGGACTGTTTCTCACCGCTGTCACTTCCAGATGCAATGCCTTCCAGAGGAGCTGTCATCAAACATGATTTGAAACCTCCTTTGTGGACATGGAACTTGTAGTGGTGTTGGACCACCCTTTGACCAGACTACATTTCATGCAGCATGTGATGACTGTCATTCTCACCTTGACAGATTGTGCTCCACTCTCAGCGAGCATATCTGCCACAGCTTGCCGCAGGGCCTGCAGGCTGCCTCCTGCCTCAGCTTGACTAGCACTGACAAGGTCAGCAGTGACAGCTGAGGCAGGTATCGCTACCAGTGCTGTGCTGGCAAATTTGCAGCTAGCTAGGCTGTCTTGCAGCCCTAGATGAAGCTGTGCTGCAGCTGCCCTGGCAAGCTGCCCTAGCACAAATACCCCTGGACTACAGTTGGGTGGGTGGAGGCCTGGACTATAGATGGGTGAGTGGGGGTCTGGAGTTAAGTTGGGTGGGTGGGGGCTGCTTGCTGATGCGTGTGTGCTCAGCTGCCTCATGGGTGCTCTTGTCAAACCTGTCCTGCAGCTCAGGATGCTGACAGGCAACCACACCATCTGAGCAAGAAGCCATTCTGCAGGCTCTGTGCTGCTTGCTGGCACCAGGCCATTGACTGGTGGTGTGATGGGCTGAGGGGCAGGGCAGCTGCCATCAGAAGCAATGCTGCTTTGGGCTATGTAGCCAAACTCAGCTGACACCAGACCTGCAGAGCAGCAGCATGCATGAATACGGGTGCTTAGATAGCAAGATTTCTGCATCAGAATGTGTACGCATGTCATGACAGTCTTCAATGCCATGTGAACATTTGTTGATGAAGGCACATACGATTGTGAACCCGGCAAAAGTGCCACAAACAGCAGCTTGCGTCTGCTGAGATGCATGATGACCTGCAATGCATCTTTCTAGTCTGAGTCAGTAACTACCAACATGTTGACATGCTATCAAGCGCACAAACGCATGGTACCCTACCTGATGATGGCAAGTGGCCACATCTGCTTGCTGCCCTCATCATGCCTTGAAGTGCCAGTAGCACATTGGAAGACATAAGGTCAGCGTCAGGATCAGCCGCAGGATCATCAGTCATGCTGACTAGACACGCTGCACCATAACCACCATACTCTGCAGTGGCTGGATAGCCTTGGGGAATTGTGGGATCCTGCAGGCACGTTCAAAACTATTGAATCACCTGTTGAGCCCTTTGCTAAACCCCATGGGCTGAGATTGCAATGCATGATCTGCTGTTGTCAGACATGAGCACAGACAGACACGAGGCAGGAGATGCGCAACAGACGCATCACAATGCAGGGTGTAGCGTGTACTACCGTAATGACAAAGCACAAATCACAGTACAACCAGTCAAATGGCAAGGGGTATGCACAGGGGTTGGGCAAGGGGGGGTACACTGGAGGTACAGTGTATGCACAGGGGTTGGGCAAATGTGTTCATGTGTGTGTGGGGGGGGGGGAGGGGCTGGGGCACAACAAGGGCAGAGCTTTTGTAGGACGTGAAGGACAGCACAGCACATCAAAGGCAGTGCAGTGTACCTGCTGGCGAAGCACCAGGGCAAAGGTGGTGCTCGCAGGACTGTCACCAGATGCTCCTAGCACAACACCAATACAGCTGTGGCTACCCGAAGCCTGGGACTGGCATGAGCCTAGCAGCCCGGGCAAAGGCTTGCTGTGCCCTGCACAATCACAATTGTTTGCAATGCATAATGTGTGATGACTATGTTTGCACACAGCATCATGAATGACTGTCATTGCAGAAGCACAACTGTTTACAAATACGACGTATGGTGACTATGACTGCAGGATCACGAAGCATTATGCAAGAATGTTACTGCAGAACCACACAGCATTTTGCATGACTATGACTGCAGAATTACAATCATGCACGACTTGGATTACAGCTCAAGTTGGACATGGATGCGCAGCATGACAAGCAACACACAACAGTTGAAGCTCACAGAGTCCCAGGTCCTAGTAACACAGCATACACACAGCTGTGATTGCACAGCATGCAACAATTGCTGTCAGGTGATTCAAACATAATAATAACAACAATGATACTATAATAACAACAATAATAATGATTGTAACAATAATAATAATAGTAACAATTGTGAAAATCATAGTAATGTGTCAGGTTTGCTGCACAATATACCTGCCATGAAGGGCATCAGACCATAAATGATCATGGCTCGCTGCAGCATGGCATACACTGCGCAGCTTGCAATGGTGCAAGCTGGCGCAACGCTGCTGCCGTGCTTGTCCTCTGCCTTAATTGCCTCAGTAGGGGTCCCCGGCAGCTCATTGCTGACCCATGCAAAGATGGCAGCCAATTCTGCAGCCATACGAGCGTTTGCATCCTCTGGAGCAGCCGCTTGCAAAGGCCCTGCTGAGCTGGCATCAGCACCATCCACCACTGCTCTGTCCTCACTAGTAGTCACCTTGATGTCTACTGCGTTGGGAGACGTGCATGAGGGGCTCAACATGATGTCTGCTGCATTGGGAGACAAGCAGGAAGGGCTGACTGGTTTATCTGGGTGTTGATCCCAAAACTCAGAAGCCTGACCCTCATGCGACTGCACTGCTGCAGCTGTGCGGTCTGTCTCTTCAGTGGCAGCCAAGGCAGCTTGCAGCTCAGCTAGAGCGGCAGGCACACTGAGGCCCGGCGCTGTGCTGCTGTGTGAATCAAAGGCCACAGCTGCATTAAGGTGCACATCGCCTGTGTCCACTTCTGCCACTTCAACTTGCACTTCCACTGCCACTGCCACTGCCGCTGGCATTGCCACTTCAGCGGTGGCAGAAACTTGCACTGCTCTGTCAATCTGATGGAGTTGGCTGAACACCTGACACTCTGTAGACTCACGAGCAGCAGCTGCCACAGCTGTGGTCTGACCTGTGCTGGCAGGCACTGCAGCTGCTGATGGATCAAGTGCAACCTCAGTAGCACTCTCCATCAGTGCAAGTGGTGCCTCCTCAGCACTGGCCACAGCTGGGGTTGCAGCATCATTGTCAGCAGAGGTGGGAGCAGCTCTGCCTGCTGCCACAGCTGTGGCCTCATGCTGACCTCCTTGATGCTGCGCAAAGGCACTGTCAGCCACACGCTCAACCCCATGAGTCTCTGCATCCACCTCCACAGTCTCAGACTGGATCAGGATGGCTTGCTGAGCAGCCACAGCTGTGGCATCAGCCGAGTCCACTGCTGCCACGTCTGTGGCCACTGCCTCACACATATCCTCTGCACTACTAAAGTCTGCCCAGGGCTGCCAGTTGGAGCATTGCGACTGAGCAGCTGACTCAATCCATACCGCTGAGTCGCCAAACTGTGCCATCAGGACAGGCTGCATCTGCTGCACCTGTGTTGTTGCTGAGCTGTGGGTGGGGTATTTGGGCAGCAGGGCAACTGTAGGAACAGTGCATGCCAAGCCACAGACCAGCAGCACCAAGCAGAAGATGACGTCCATGCTGAGCCAGCTTGAGCGGCATCCTCCTGACTTCCCTGCAGACATCACACAACATGCCTGAGCTACCAATTTTTGGCAGATTTGCAGGACTGGGCTTTGGGGTTAGGGGCCTAGGTTTAACCAGGATAAATTCTCCCAGCTCAGTCCCAGCATGTGACACAAGCTTTGTGTCCATGACGTTGTTGCAGATTGTGGTCAAAAGAAAGCTTGTGTATGTGCTGAGCATGACCTGGGCTTGTTAGAGCAGGTGAGCTATGCAAGTGTGCTGACCCTCCGTGTGACCTTGAGCTGCCAGACATAGCCTAACATGGTAACTCATACATACATACACACACGCACGCACGCACGCACGCACGCACGCACGCACGCAATGCAGTCACCAGTGCCACCTGGCATGACATGACACACACATTGCCTATGGCAACCTCAAAGGCAATAGCACTATAAAATACCCACAAAGCATCAAAAAGGCTGCTTCAGCATAGATAGAATAGCAGGTTGTCGCACGCCTCACTGTAGACATGCTTGGCGAGGCATTCCCTTCAGGCATTCTTTGGCTAAGCAAAGTCATCATACAGAAGCTTACCTGATGCATGCTCATCCTTCTTGGGCTGCGGCACCACATTGTTCGGAAGATGCAACTCCTGACTTGGTGCGACACTGGCTGCTCCTATTGCTAGCCCTATTGACTTGGCCATACTGTCATACTCAGCAGAGTTTTGCTGAGCACGGGACAGACTGGCTGCAGTGCTTGTGAACCAGTCCGTCTGCTTGCCTGTGACATCATCATCAGCTGTGTTAGGTGAAGTCAACAGAGGCACAACCATCATAGTCATGTTCAAGGATCAATAATGGATCAGTGAGCCTGTTAATTGCTACCTATTCCCTGTTGCTTTGCCAGCGGTATATAATCTGCTTCACATAACAAATTGGGAGGTTGCTATCAAAAGGCACGTCTGTGTTTTCTTTGCTACTACGCCTGCCCTTACTGCAGCAAGCAAGCAATGCTCTTCAAGGCATGGGGCTGTGTTGTGAAAGTAGGAACAGAAGTGTGGGTTCAAGCTTTGTGTTTTGGGGAAATGCTTGATATACATTGAGCCAAGACATTGCGCTGCTGTGCATGGTCCATCACAGCACCACAGTACACATGGGGTAGGGCTATTGCTTGCACATGGGGTCGTTAGTAGCTTGTATGAGGTAGGGCTATTGCTTGCACATGGGGTCATTAGTAGCTTGTATGGGGTAGGGCTATTGCTTGCACATGGGGTCATTAGTACCTTGTATGGGGAAGGGCTGTTGCTTGCACATGGGGCATTAGTATCTTGTATGGGATAGGGCTGTTGCTTGCACATGGGGTCATCAGTATCTTGTATAGGGTAGGGGCTGTTGCTTGCACATGGGGTCATTAGTATCTTGCATGGGGTAGGGCTGTTGCTTGCACGTGCGGTCATTAGTTTCTTGCATGGGGTAGGGCAATTGCTTGACCATGGAGTCAGTAGTATCTTGTATAGGGTAGGGGCTGTTGCCTGCACATGGGGTCAATAATATCTTGTATAGGGTAGGGCTTGGGTCATTAGTATTTTGTATGAATTATAATTGTTGCCTGCACATGGGGTGAGGGATGACAATAAACTCAGGAGCTTTGAAGTAGGCATCACGACT
>JAABUK010004562.1_pt1 | contig 22362 bp, 31 predicted proteins | sample 5559141 | NCBI WGS metagenome assembly JAABUK01 (sample SAMN10711869, study PRJNA513367) | rock metagenome | isolation source: Antarctica rocks | place: Antarctica: Victoria Land, Pudding Butte nord | collected 2016-01-03
TCCCCTGCCCCTTCCATATTCCCCTTGCCCACGCCTCCAGCGACTTTGCTGCCTGTGTCTGTGAGCCCGTCTTCGACGCCGCGCGCGGTTTCTTTGGTTGCGTTGGCTGTGGATTCGAGGCCGGAGCTGGCGCCGGAGGTGGCGTCGGCTGTGCCGGTGGATTCTTGGAGGGTGGTGATGCCGTCTTTGACGCCGGATTGGACGTTGTCTTCGATGTCGCGGTGGCCGGTTTTCATTTTCTCGGTGGTGTCGCTTCCGGTTTGGCCTAGTTTGCTGGCTGTCTCTTGGGTCTTTGAGGTTGTGGTGTCGGCTGCGTCTTTGGCGTCGTCGGCTGTCTCTTTCGTCTTTGAGGTTGTGCTGTCGGCTGCGTCTTGTGCTTTGTCGGCAGTGTCTTGTGTTTTCTCTGTGGCTGAGTTTTTGATGGTTTCCTGGTCCTTTTTCGTTGCTTCTTCTTTGGATACCACGTCGTCGTCTGAGGCGGCGGAGGTCTTGGAGGCTTTTTCGGCGTCGGTGCCGTGCAGGTATTCGCCTGTCTTTTGGCTTACGGTGCCGATTGCGTTGCCGGCTGCGTCGTAGACTGTGCGGACGGCCCCGCCTGCGAGGTTGTAGGCTTGGCCTAGGTAGCCTGGTTTTTCTTCCGCGCCGCCGATCTTTTGGGCGATGGGGGCGTTGCCGACGCCTTCGACCTGGTGGGTAGAGCTGTTAGGGGGTTGCTTGGAGAGTGTTGAGGGGAGATGGGGGGGGAAGTACCACGCTACCGACGACGGGGACTGGGGAGGTGACATCTTTGAGTCCTCCGCTGTTGGGGAAGTATGTGTTAGCAGGCCCGTGAGCAGAAGGTCGTATGGAATGGAGAGAGCGTACCCTACGGCGCCAACGCCCTTTTGTGCTTGGCCTGGCGCGTCTTTGGCTGCGTCGGTCACTTGGCTTGTACCTGGTAGGGAGGGGAGGTAGGATGTTGCCGAGGAGAGATAGCCGCTGGAGTTGGAGTGTCAGTAGGGCTTGTGTCTTGAGCTGTGGGAAACGGAGCTCTAGGTATAGAGTAGAATACACAGGGAGTAAAAGCGGAGGACTTACCCCCCGGCATCTGAGCCTTCTTTCGCTCCTTCTTGCGCTTTGTCTGCCATCTTATTGTGTGCGTTCAGGTATGTTGTCTAGTATGTGGTATTTCGACTGTCCTGGCAAGCAAGTTGTTTGTGATAGCGAAGAGTCTGGTAGTATGACACGTCGTGGCTGCGAAACTTGGAATCAACAACACATCCAGGTGGGGTCCTCGGGATGACGATGAGGTGCAGCGGGTATCTAGGAGCCTATCGTGGGCTAGGCTTCACGGGTGTCTAGAGCGGTTTCAGGGACGATTTGGATACCCTAGCAGAACATGTATTGTACGCTAGAATCCACTGTAACAAACGGCGACGTCTTCATCATTCCCGAGACCCTAGGAACTTTCAAGGCTCCACGTTGGCTTCGAACAGGTTGTTTCATGTTTCTGCTTACAGCTGATCTGAATCTCCTAAGGCTGGCTACGTGTTGTTGAGACAATCCTCCATCGACGGAGTGGAAATCTATGGACCCCATTCGTTGGTATGGAAAGCGATCCTTACCATGCATATACTTCGTGCCTGGCGTGTGAAGAGATGTTCCGTCGAGACCACTCGAGTCTTTCTATTTCTGTGACTATTAGGCTTGCATGTTTCACTAAGCTGGGTATATCAAGTTCCCCATCGGCCGTACGACTTCACTGCTCCTCGTACAAGCTATGACAGTGCATCAGGCGTACTGCTCCAAGGGGGAACAACTAGCTTCCAAGGTATGAGTGACCACCGAGGACACTTCATCTGCTTCTTTTCGTTTTTCTATGCTTTCAATATTCAGCAGCCCTGGGTCTCATACATCAATCATAATTGAGATGAGAAGCGTGCATTCACCGCGCTGATTCTGATTTCCGCTTTGCGGTGTATGTGCTGCATCGTGAGAAGCGAAAGACGGTGTAATGGTCACCTTCTTTGGTCAGCTCGATAACACTCCTGCTGGACCAGCCAATGCTTTCGATTGTGGTCGTGTAAACGAGTTAGATACCGAGCTCTTTGGGGATATACACCTTACCTGATGATCTTGCGCCGCCAGCTATCGCCTCAGGATCGTAGGGACTGGGATCTCTGCAGAACCGATCTCGTTTGCCAGCGCCACCGCTCATTCGACGTTTTGTCAGACTCACGCCACAGAGCCACCTATCGTACCCAGCCAGTCGAATCTGCTCCTGAAGCAGTGGTAGTCCATCTCGTGTCGTTTCGCTGCCATTTGTTCTTTCATTGCTGTCCACTTCTATTACCAACCTTCTGTAGCACCAGATACGCTCTCCACCACCGTCTCGTTGTTGCCAAAAGCGGCAACCTCTAGAGTGTTCATTGTGGGCTCCACTTGGCCTGGAGACTGTCTTGCTAACCTTCACGCGGTATTGATGTATTCAGAGCTATGCTGACATGAGCTTTGCAGCCTCTTCATGTCATTCGTACGACACTAGGATGGTACCAATACTTGTGGCCACAGTAGCGTTTGCCTCGCGCTCGGACCTTCTTGAGCATTGGAATTCTCCTTCTCTTCTTCTTTTCTCACTTCATGAAGGTTGCCTTGTCATCATCTTTTGTTGAGAGAGAGAAATTTGGGGAGCATTTGAACGAGCTGATACCACCAGCAAGCGGCAATTGACTTGTGAGCCGGCCCCTGCAAGCCTTGCCGGTCCCCTTTGCCAACCTTCATGATTATTCCAGCAATATATATACCTTCCACCAGATGGCGTCATTGCCAAGCTGTCTCCACCCTGCGCTCGGAGACGGCGGAACGAAACTTTTCTAGGCGCATTTATATACATATTTGTTCTCGTGAGTATCCTCTTCGGTCTAGTGTGCCAAGCGTAGGCGCCCTGCCAAATATTCGTTTTATTCTAATGCTTGGCTAGTGTATAAACCACTCAGTGATCACCACCTAGCAGCACTTCAACTTCTTTCTACATAACATCTTCTTTGGATTCAGACTCTCCCAGTCCTGAATATATCACTCACATCTGTGTCCCACATCCTACGCACACTCTTCTCACCCCAAGACCAAACCCGATCCATCACTACACTCACCTCCAGGAAAAAAGCAGAGCCTGGCAGGATGGCTCCGAACAAGCTGAACTCCCAACTCGGCAATCTCGGACATCTCCCCCAGGAGCTTCGAGATAAAATCTACCGCATGGTCTTTACTAATCATCTCGAAGACACCATCCAGACGACGATTGATGACATGCACGCTCCCAGTTTATTCGAAGCAGATATACTCTTGGAACGGGACTTCCTGAGGGAAAAAAAGGTACACTTTCAGCCATGCCTGGCACGTTGCGGCAAGTACCAAGACCCAGACAAACCTGTCAAGGAGGATTTCTTGGATCTTCGGTGGTATCTTCCACTCTACGCGTATCAGAAATGGTTCGAACTGCGCCTCCGCCACGCCTCGTTCACTTTGCGTAACCAATTTGATATATATTTCTTCTCGAACTACGACATCAAGTTCGCCTGCCCGACTGCATTGTCGGAGTTCTTCTCCAGGTTGCCGGCGGAAAAGCGAATGTCTCTCCGGCGCATCACAATCCAGATATGTAATCAGTGCGGCTGGTGCGAGGCCTGCAAGGATTGGACGTCTATCGACGACGACACGAAACGCTGGATCCAAGCGATTGAGGGCTTGCCAGCCACCGCTCTGGAGTCTCTCACCGTCGTAAATTTTGAAGTGGGGACGCAAGGGCTACCCGGATCTTTCAGTGGCCTCGCTGGATATTGTGAAGGCCATTATACACCTGTGCTGGAGTTCAGGAACCTGGTGAAGTCGTTGTCGGTTCTTGCTGGGGAGTTGAGGCGACGAGCGCCGAATGTTAGGGTCAGGTTGAGTGGGGAAGAGTGCTATGGCACGAAGGATAGTGATGTTTTTCGGGCTGCGATCATGGCATAGACAGTATGTAGTAATTGAATTTGGACCTTTCGATCCGTTGCACTGGAACTGCCATTGCTATACTTCCACTATCTCATTGATTGATCGCTCATGATCTATACAACGGCAAGGCTCGATAACAAAGCCTTCATAGGCTAAGCAGATAAGATGGCAGAAGCATAGGATGCGGACTTCAGGGGAACCAAGGTCTTGGCACGCCAACCCAAAACCGACCCTGTATGCATTAGTGCGCTCAATCTCTTCTTCATGCTATACACATCACCACCATCAAACAGTCGACCGCAGCTTGAATGGCAGCCTCGAAATAGCCCAAGGCTTCCGACTTCACGAGTGTCCTCTGCGGTTTCCGCACCTTTGGCCAAATGGCATGTAAGCAGCGCAGGAAGCATCGAAAGGTCTTGATTCGCCTCATACCTCACACCTCCCACCTCCCACCTCCCACCTAGGCTTTCGAAGATCTTCTCCCAGACCTAACCTTCCCGTTCCCTTGATGATCCGGATCGAATCGGTGCGATCTCAACCTTCATCTCACAAGGCTTGAAGAATCTGTGCCGCTCACCCGTTGTTTCCCTCTACGAAGACGATCTAATCAAGGGCGATATTCAGCAGCAATTTCTGTGGGTGTCTCTGCCTTACGATTGCTCTGGTACGTTCGTCTGAAAGGAGATTTGGATCGTTCTTCCAGGCACTCGCTTCTCTTTGCCTATCTAGTTTTGGCTGATCATTGCCCAATTCATGACGACGCCCCAATGCAACCTCCCTTGCATATGCAGCTAATGCCCACAACACCTGAGAGTTATCCCAATTGACGTTCTTGGACTTCGTATGCTGAGATGGTTGCTTTCTTATCTTTGCATATTGCTTTTCCCCGTCATTTCCTGCACATGATCTGCGGGGGCGTCTGGCTGAGTTCTCTTTTGGATTATGACAAGCGGCGGGTCCTTGCACAGAGCATCTCACTAGACATCTTGTAATGCCCCTGCAGTTCAGATCTCACTATCAACTACATCTACTGTTGATATAACCAATGCTTCGAAGGGTTGATGCAGAGCGTGAACAGATCAATCCCACAGCAGCACCGTTAGCCTGACATGATCTGTACTTAGGGGTTAAGCTGAAGATAGTCCTCGAGCGATGAATTTCACAAAATAAACCCCGAAAATTCAGCTTTGGCTATGAGACTAGCTTTGAGGGTCGGTCCTTTGGCAATCGTCTAGCCACTGCGTAATGGGGGCCGTCGAGGATGTCATCGCTCTCAAGTGAACCCTGAGAACCTGGGTTAGCTTACGCAAGAGGCTACCAATCTGGCAATGCTAGAGAGCATAAGCGAACGTCAATTGCCTATATTCGGCCCCAACACACCAAACTACGATGACGACTTGCTGGCTTCGTTCGCGGACAATATCTCCGCGTGTCACAGACATCTCTCGCTTCCTCAATTATGTTTGTTCAGATCACGAAGCAACATCCTTGCTATCTTTCCTAATTCAAGGGCGTCAAATTCAGTAGCGCGGTTGATCGTTCCTTGTTTACTTGAGATGACCCCAGATATGACGATTCTGCTCACCAGATCGTCCAAATGGGATGGAAGATCGCAAACTGGACGCCATTTGGATAGTCCCCCACCATGAACTATTTGGAATCAAACTCCATCCCCAACGGAGTGTGGGTCGTATCCTAATACTGGAAGGACTATAAGATGCTCCATAAACTTCTTCAAAGATTAATTGATTCAGCGTCTGCAGCATTCATTCAAGATAGCCCAATAACACCTATACAAAGAACTACAGCATGTAGACACCCTCTCGCGTGACTCCTTCATGGAGCTGTCTCAGCACTATAGCTGGTCTTCTTCTCTCCTTAATGAACGTTCAACTTGGTGCTGCAAACCCCAATTGCACTTCCCTTAGGATACCATTGACCGCGACTGCCAATAGCGAGGTCTTCCCGATCCCAGGTGCTGGCCTCAATTACAGCGACCCTGGTGCCATCAATGCCTTGGTCCAAACAGTCATTGGTGACGCCTTTGCGGCATATCCGCTGATACCAACTACATTCAGCGGTATCATTGCTGCCAGATACTGCCCACCAGAGGTAGAAATCGCCAATCGAACCAACGTCATCCAATTGTTCATGTCTGGTGTTACGGAGAACAATCTCTACTGGTTCGGTCTCGGCTATCCCAACGGCTTCAATGGTGACATGTATTCTACTGTTGACTACGCCTCTAAACAAGGCTACCCAACTCTGGTCATCGATCGAATTGGGGTGGGCAATTCTACTCATCCAGACCCTATCATAGGGCAGCAAGTCAACATCGAGACGGCTATCTCTCATACGCTTGTGACGATGCTGAAAGCAGGCACAGTGCCAGGAATAGGTATGTCATCAACTCATCCTACCCCTATGTATCCACCAGGAACGATTTGTTGTCGACTGACACAATTATAGGTAAAGCATTCAACAAGATCATCTTCGTCGGTCACTCGTACGGCTCCGTCCTCGGCAACTCTCAAGCAACCAACTACCCAGGTGACATTGCCGCTTTCATCCTCACCGGCTACGGTGTCTCTGGCATCCCAGTCGCCGTCGATCTCCCTCAAACAGTTCTCATTCCGGCGGACATATACTCCCCCCGCTTCGCTGGCCTCCCACCAGGCTACCTTGTCACATCTTCTCAACTTGGTCGACGTGGCTATCTCTGGGGTAGACCCGGCTCCTTTGACACTGCCGTCTTCCAGACCGATTTCAACCAGATGGACCCTGTCGGCCTCGGAGAGCTGCTGTCCATCGAAGGCGGTCTCAAAGCAGCCCCGGCCTCGACGGCTCCCGTGTTTATTGTCACTGGTGATGCAGATGATGTCTTCTGCTTGGCTGCTACCTGTGGAGACGGCCCGCTGTCGCCGCAGGCTCAGGCTTGCGCCTTGTACCCTAAGGCATCGACTTGCCAGTATTTCATCCCTGTTGGGACTGGGCATATGATCAGTCTGCATTACTCTGCACAGACGTCTTTCCAGAAGTATCATGCTTTCTTGGCGTCTGTTGGCTTCTGAGGTATTCTGAGATATGTAATTTCTAGTCTGACTCATGGGCTGAATGGTGTCGTGTTGTGGTATTGAGATATGAACCGACTAAATGGAAGCCTGAAGTTGCAGGAGGTCCGCTTCTATATGCGTACTTGAACAGGTCACCTGCAGATGTAACTATGATTCTATATACATTATCGTCGCTGTCATGACCCTTCCAGAGGCGAGAGAGAGTTGATTGACAGCAGAAATCTTGGTCAGACTCGATTGGTCTCACGGATCGGTTGCCTGCATGCAACGAGCCGCAGTCGGAGAGCCGGGCGGAGTCAAATGATGAACCTACTCAGTCATTCTCCGCCGTCCATCTTTATACGAAGCTAATACGTGCTCTGGTGATACTCCGCGGATTACAGGGAGTAGACCTACTAGACGCTATTGATTTTCAAGATGTCACTCGGCGTTGGGATAAGCGACATACTCTTCTTTGTCGACCAGACCTTGAAACTCTATGGGAATTGCCAAGGTGCCCCAGCAGAGCTTCAGGCAGCCGCTAGGGATGTCGAACAGATGCGAACGGCAGTAAAGATACTGGGCGACGCAATTGGGGACAGGGCGTCTTTCGTTGCAAAACACGCAGCAGTGTAAGCTACTCCATTCTTGTTGTGTACTTCTTCTGATGCATGGCAGGGTCTCAATGATCGAGCACGAGATGGCACCTCTTAAAAAAGACTTGGTGGAAATGAATGGAATACTAGCAGAGTACATTGATCATTCTAATATGGGCATGCTCGGGAGACTCCGTTACGCTGTAGTAGATCGAAGCAAGCTTCAAGGCATCCGTTCAAATCTTACGAAGTCCAGGACAACTCTTGGGCTTATGCTGGACTTGGTCAATTTGAAAGCGCATGAGCAGCATGCTCGAGATGGACGCGTGTCTGGGAAGAAGTTGGATGAGATCCTTAATAAGCAGAATAGAGAAGCTGGTACACGCAAAGTCGAGGCAAAGACGCGGGAGAGGAGCGATGCTAAGCTCGAGCGAATTTTGGGGATCTTGCAGCAATGTTTCCCTGAGGCTGCCGATACATGTTCTATGACGGAAATATACGAAGGTGACCAGACGGATGAGATCTTAAATAAATTCGAGAAGGAGCTGGTAAAGGCAGGTTCATCGAGGAACAAAGCTCGCGCGGCTCGTAAGAGCGCTGCTGGAGCCCTTGCAACACACAAGCCAGCGGTCAGGACGCATTCGCCATCAAAAGAGTCCGCTCATACTGCTCTACCACCAATCGTGAAATCGCCAATTGCCCACGAGTCGCCAATGGTGACCACTGGTTCGTCAGCCGAATCTCCATCGCACCCGGACAATTCCTTCTCTAGCACGTCTGGGCCAACCAGAGGCGTGAATCCCGATCCTTCGACTATACTTCAACCGTCCTTACGCCCTTCGGGACAGTCAGCTCATGGACTGTCATGTGACACCACCGGAGAAGACTCGCTGGGGAAGCCGGCAACTGTAGCCCGCGGGTCCTTAGCACACAAGTCCAAAGCAACTTCACAAGAGACCCACACAACAATGCGTGACACACCAAGCTCACAAGTGCCAGCGCTTCCATGCACAAGTCCTGGTAGATCGCCCAGCGAAACCAAAAATTACACAATCTTGTGTGTGGACAGTAATCATGGTGGTAGGTCGGATTCTTTACCCGAACGATCATCATCGATGCTTATACATCTTAGTTCGCGCCATAATTGCTCATGCCTATCTGGAACTTATGCGAGTCTGGACAGCTAATCTTACTGGCAGATGGCTTTGCGGACATATCTCCTCCGCTGGGTGTCGCGTTGAACGAGATGGTGCAATGGCGAACAGTACCCTCTCGAAGCAAGCGCTGAAAAAGCTCATTGCTCAAAGAAGATTCGCTTGGGCTCAAGGCTTCCCTTATGAAACGCACGGCATTATGGACCAGATAAGACCCCTCCCGCAACGTCGAATCAACACGACGGATTTGACGACGTATGACATCGTGCTGTGTTGCAATGCTGCGACTCGAGACCATGTCGAAAAGCTCAAACTTGATAGAACTCGGAAGTACGGACCTGAGGGGCTTGCCTGCCTGGTAGCACTTCCGCATTCCGAAGAGCTGTGGTCCATGATTCGCGGGAACGGTTCTGGAAAGCTGAATGAATTCATTGCCACAATTAAGACCAGCATTGAGGAATTTATCTAAGTTGAGATTGGCAATTGGTCTATCAACTTCCCACGCATCAAAACCTATCGAACGCGCCAGGAACTGCTTTATGAGCCCTCACTCAACACTTATCATCCTGGCAAGCCGCTTAGAGGGCCAAGAGTGTTAGAGATTGAGAAGGAAACAGGATGTTCTATCAGAATCGCAAAGACTGCACCGCCCTCAGACAAGATATCGCTATCTATCAATGGTCCAGAGGAGATGGTCATGAAAGCTTGGCTGTTGCTATGTGATAAACAGCAAACAGAACAGCTACTCCCCCTAAAAGCCATAACAGCGAAGTACCTGGGACGCATGTGGATGTTTTAGGATCGAAGTGACCTATATGTGACTAAAGCTACACGAAGTGGCCCGAATGGCTTTCAACACTACCAATGACCTCTCCGAACGGACTATTCAGCATTCCCTGGGAATATAACATATCAATCAGACTCAAAGATGTATTGTCTCAGGAACGTGGATTCGTTTGGCAAAGCTTGGACCCCGTTGGGACTGTTTTCTATCCACGGATGTACTCAGTATCGCCTATATACTCGCAAACATCAACGTGGTCTGTTATGAGCGCCTAAGCAAAATGTAGGGGTTTCAAGGCTTGTAATTTCCCTCTCCTACATCCTCTACACCGGCACGGAGATACAGATGGTTTTTCCCTCTGTGGGAGCCAAGATTTGACCTTTCATCACTTCTATTTAGGATCAAGCTCCTCGCATTCATTGAACAGACCTGTACGTCATGCTTGTTGACCAAATCGACGGCGCTGTGGATCCATTCAGCAGGGCCAACCGTCGAGTCACCGCTACTTTCAGAAGCATCCGTCACCTTAGCCGCCATGCCTCACTCTATCTACCTTGCTATCAAACCAGATCCTAACCTCCCCAACGCAATACCATTACACTCAATCAGCGCCTTTAATTCCGCCGCCATATTCTTCAAAACCAGTCCATACAGCTGATTTAGCGCCTCAAACGCCAGATTCACGCTCAACGGATCCCCCAGCACCCACTGCCGCGGCACAGGCTCCAAGATGAATCTCACACCCTTGACCACTTCGTCAAATCCCTTGGCTGGATCTTCCTTTGGCAATAGCTTGTACATATCGATTTTCTCGACGAGTTCCCAGAGCAATCCTTCCGTTTCGTCGGGGGTGCCTTCTTCCGCGCCGATATCGGTGAAGTAGAGGATGCAGAAGTCTTTGGGGTTATCGGAGACCAATTTGACGCCGAAGGAGGCGGGCGGCCATTCTTTGGTGGGGACTGGGCTGCTGTTGCGTCAATGATATCCTGTTGAGGTGATAGTGGGCAGGTATGACGAACGAGGTTACGTGCGTGAGGTTTAGGAAGGTCAGATTGGTAGCTAGGGCTAGTGTCAGAGCTTGTGGGCTCGCTACGTTGGTGGGGAAAGCGGTGGCTAATGTGAGGATGCTGGGTAAGAAGAGGGTAACGCTCAAATCGAAGGAACGATGTAAGCCAGATGGCTGTACCCGGAAAAGCTTCATCGTGCACTTATACGACAATGAGCGAATCAGCGTACGAGACCCTGCAAAGTTGGGGGCAAGTGGGGCTCATGCCACGATTATTCGACGAACAGATGCGTGGACTTGGAATCAAAGCGAAATCGTGATCAAAATGGTGGTCGAAGAGTTTCTCGGAGTGGCTGTCGTCTATCGCATATTGAAGCGCTATTAAGTATGGAGCCGCCTCTTTCGACCATTGAAGCGACGAGCAACCAATGGCATTGCCGAGAGGAGGACGTTAGCTCCGGATACACCCAGAGGTCCCTCCTGGAGAGAGAGAAGCATAATTTCTTGTGCTTTGGTCAAGGCGGCCTCAGAATTGGCTAGAGACGAGCAGGAAGTATCGCTCACGACGTTTCGGTCTGGGAGATGTACGCTCATGACGATAGGACTCGCAAACAGGAGCAGGCTTGGATTTTTTATGCTCTCGGTTGGATATGAGGAAGACTGGGCTTCAAGAGCTGGCATTCAAAAGAGGGTGGAGAACGCGACGGAATGGTTCTGATATGGACTCGAAGCTTGGGCTCTATCTTCGAAGATCACAAGTTACCTATCAAAGAGAACGCCAAGTCACTAGTAAAGGCATCTACTGCTGTTTTTGTATGTTTGAGCTTGCTCGGCTTGACCAGCCTCATAGCCAGCACATGTTTCTCCCTTCCATCACTACCGATCGTGCTAGGCCCTCGCGAGCCACTGGATCAGCCCAGCAATGGTTTCGACCTTACTGGCCTTCACCAGCCCGCTACGTCGACCCTCAACGAAGGATCTTAATCATTACAACGCTACGTTGCCCTCGGCGGACCACTCGTCCACGTCGAAGTGTGCAATTCCCGAATCCCAAACCTCTTCCAGGGCCAAATCACCGTGGCAAGCAATGCTGGATGGCCGTCTCCGGACCGCCGAATGCAAACCCCGCTGAATGCAGATCATGGTAGAGGTATTCACGAGTGGGGCTAGAACAGCTGATGCCCCTCAATGGTACGGTTGTACACGGAAGTCCCTGAGAGCATGTACCGCAGTATTTCTTATCAGGTATGTTTGATTGGCTTCTTGAAGCGAAGATGATTAGAAGTTGGCGATCTGACGTTGCCTTGCATGGCTCGTAATTCCCAATAGAACGTCCCCCCCGGCCTGAACCTCCCCTTCTTCAATATCTCCCACATCCAGCAACCCCACTTCAAACAACCGCACAACAGAAAATGGCCGAATCATCCTCGTCATCAAGGTACCTCAAACTCAACGATGCCCACTCGGACAAACCTCCAATGGACTGCTACGTCTGCATCCAAATGATAGAACACAAGCCTCAATGGGCGCAGGACGGGCCATCAAAATTGTGCCTGCTTTGCGACAATCTGTTCTGCGCGAAACACAAAGGCAAAGATGAAGGGGTGTGCGAGATCAATCATGAGACATACTATCGTAGGCTGGATCATCGCGAGCTGCATGCACCCGTGGAGATTTTCCCTACTCTTGAGAAATGGCGAGAACGATTTGGTGACGTTGAGACGGCTGAGAGGGTGGTAGGCGTTGCATTCTGTATCCTCTTTGTGGCACCGGCGGATGATGCTGATTTGCGACAGCGGAGAGAATTACTCGACTCCGATTCTGATTAATGCCTTTGGGTTTGTCCGGAAGGGAAGCGAGGAGGTTTTACGGCCCTCTCTATTGGAGTCTCAAAATGCTCTGTATCGTCTTTCCCATTTGACCTTGGCTTCGTCTTTTGGGGGCTCCTCATCGTGCGAGGCGAGAAAGGAGGTATTATGGGAATGCTTGGGTGTATTTGGAAGCTAGTAAGAGTAGCTATGTAGGGAAAACAACCGTCTACTGTCTTGCGGCCAGACGGGCTCCTGTTGGAGGGAAAAGCAAAAGGAATACAAACGGCGAATGTCGATTGTTCTACCCCTTTATCAGCGTCATTCAACGTTTTCGAAGATATCACGACAGTGCCGGACTCTGTTGACGGACGAGGGCCTGTACCAAGCATAGCCGGCTACTGAAGACCACTACGAGTAGTTCTCGGTGGTCCTGGTATGGAAAATCTTAGTTGATCACATTATGTTGTATTGAACCCAAAATGGAAGGCCGGCGCTCGAATGGGACTAGTGCGGAGGCAAGGACCCTGTGATGATCGAATGACGATGGATATCAGCTGATACTAAAAATAGACGACAGTACATAAACATTCAGGCACTCTTCTGCAGCCTGCCGCCACCATAAGCTTGTTCTACAACCGCTCTTGCCGTCGCTGCTACTTACACCACTACCGTTCATAATCGTGCTTCGGGAAAGCATGGCAGCCAACGATTACTATACTGGCGCGCCCAACTTCCCACCGCATCCACAAGGACAACCGCCCCAGCAACACGGTCCTCCCCCTCCATACCAAGCAAACTACGGGCAGCAGCAGCAGCCTCCACGACCGCCATTACCTAGGCCGCAGAGCAACCAACCTTACTACCATCCCCAACAGCAGCAAGCCCTAGCGCCGTGGCAACAAGCATACAATAGCCCACAGCATCCAAGCAAACACTACTACGCACCCCATTCATCAAACTACTACCCACCCCATTCATCAAACTACTACCCACCACAGGTATGTCCTACCCAATTCGTCCCGCACGTGCGCCACGCAGGACTCATGCTGACACAGTCTTCGCAGCAACAACAACAATATCCTCCAGCTCAATATCCCCCAACCCAATACCCACCTCAAAAACCCAACGGCGCATACTCACCCGACTCCTCTTCCGACGAAGATCGCCACCACCATCACCACCACAGACCGCACAAGACGCGCAGAGATAGCAAGAGCAAGGGCGCACAGAATACTTTCCTCGGCGCGGGCGCTGGCGCCATCCTGGGCGATGTGCTGATTGGGCCTGGCGTTGGCACGGCTGGCGCTGCGTTGATAGGGGCACTTGCTGGGAATGCTACGGGGAAGAAGAAGAGTCGGAGTCGGAGTGGGGATGGAGATAGGGGGTATAGTAGGAGTCGGAGTAGGGATAGTAGGAGGTGACGATTGCGGAGATGATGCTCATGCTGGTCGTGAGCGGGATGTTGGGTTGTGTACGAATTCTGTATGATATTGGGAGGGATTTTGGATTAGGGCATGAGCATTATGTGTATAGACTTACGATATATCATTAATATATACTACCAAATCAGATCTGTATATTGCCCTATCTACACGTTGCTTTCTCGGCTACATTACTATTGCATTACTGACATCTGGCACGTCGTCGCTCACTCGCAACACAGCTACCTACCGCCAGCAGGGATACCCGTGGATGAGCTCCTCCTCCTCCAAGGACTGGGCTGGCTAACCGCATTTGGACTTTATATCGCAACTCACGTGATGTCGCGTCCGTACGAGCGGAAGTTGATTTCTAAGCCCGATGCGGGGGGAGGGAACTTTCCTTTCCTGGACTGCCTCTTTCCTAGTGCTTCCGAATCTGGAGAGCAGCCGTAGGGTTTTAGGGTTGCGAGCAAGGTCAATATAAAATCCCCTGGTTCTCTGCTTTGAATTGCCCTGCTTCGAACAACTCTTCCTTCTAACAGCATCTCCCGAATTCAACTCATCTACTTCTTGTTGGCCGGACTGTATGTGTAGCTCTTGTTATCGTCTTGGGCATTCATCATGGCCTCAATCAAACCCTACAAGATCGCCGTGCCCAAGAAACGGCTGCATGGCCTGTGGGCAAAGCTGGACACGGCAGAGTTTCCAGACGAATTGGAGGCTGCTGATTGGGACTATGGTGTACCGCTCGCTGAGATGAAACGGTTGACTGCACAGTGGAGCAATCGATTCGATTGGAGGAGGCAGGAGGAGCAGATGAACAAGCTGCCCAATTTCCAGACGGAAGTGCAAGTTGAGGGTTTTGATACGTTGAATATACATTTCATATACCAGAAGAGCGAGAATCCGCATGCAATTCCATTGCTCTTTGTGCATGGTTGTGAGTCTGAGTTATGCCTACTTATGTGTGGGATCATTGACATGATTCACAGGGCCTGACAATTTCCTGGAAGTGGCCAAGCTCCTGCCCTTCCTCATTGAAGGTCGAGATGGAGCGCCGGCCTTCCACGTCGTTGCACCGTCTCTGCCAAACTTTGGGTTCTCGGATGGTGTCAAGAAACGTGGCTTTGCACTCCCTCAGTATGCCGAGACTTGCAACAAGTTGATGATTCAATTGGGGTATGATGAGTACGGTGAGACGACCAGTCATCATTTGGTGTATGGAGACTAATCCATTCTGCAGTGACCCAAGGTGGCGACTGGGGCTCCCATATAACTCGAATAATGGGTCATTTGTACCCGCAGCATGTCAAAGGTCTCCCATCTATCGCCCACCCCAATAAAACACAAACCAAAGCAGTACTAACAGCCAGCAGCATCACACATCAACTACATCCGCGTCGCATCCGCGCCTACCCTTACAAGCTTTCCAGTACTAGCCATCCAGCACGCTCTAACGCCCTATTCCGCCCTGGAAAAAGCCGGAATCGCCCGAAGTGACTCGTTCCACAAAGAAGGCACCGGCTATAACCAACTCCAATCCACAAAGCCGCAAACAGTCGGCTACGGTCTCCACGACAGTCCCGTCGCCCTCCTCGCCTGGATCTACGAAAAACTCCACGATTGGACGGACAGCTACCCCTGGTCCGACGACGAGATACTGACTTGGGTGAGTATCTATTGGTTTTCGAAAGCGGGTCCGGCTGCCAGTTGTAGGATTTACTACGAGAACATGCATTCGAGCGCTGTTGCTATACTTTGGCAGTGGATCCCGCATGTTAAGTTGGGGCTTTCGTATTTTCCAAGGGATTTGAACGTGCCGCCAAGGATTTGGGGGAGGACGTTGGGGGAGGTGGTGTTTGAGGGTGAGCATGGTGATGGAGGGCATTTTGCTGCGCATGAGCGGCCTGAATACCTTGCCGGGGATTTGAAGCGCATGTTTGGGAGGGGTGGGGGTGCATTTGGGGTTGTGGGTGGAAGGGAGGGGTATTAGGGCGTGTTGGGCGAGGTGAGTAGTCGTTCGGAAGAAAATGGGTCGTGGTCAGAATGCTGACATAGTAATAAGGAGGGTTGATCAATTAAGGAAGAGGGTTATAAGGTGTTGGTCCTGTCGACATTTCACTTCCATCGCAGACAGAAAGGAAGAACAAAGCTAGCCTGTGTTCATCTGCGTTCCGTGAAAGTATCTAAGAAAGATCTACACGCTCGGAAAACAAAGGGCCTATCTCCTTTCCACGGCAAACGATACCATCCCCTCGACAGGTAATCAATCATTATTTTTCTCTCCGAGCATCCAACGTTTCCAATTTTATTACAGGCTTGATAGTCTACGAAGGCTCGTCCGATTGTTAGGCTGGTTGTGGGTTTGATTGTACAAGGGGAGGGTATTTCGAGTTCTATTGGGAAGGAGCAGTTGATTTGGGATCCTTCGGAGACTTTTTCGATTTCTAAGGATGTTCCGATTTGTTGTTTGGAGTAGGAGACCTCGGTATGGTCTCTGTAAGCGTGATGAAGTACCTGAAAGGCCTGAACAAAGGGGGTATGCCACTCGAGAGTTTGATGTCTTGGCACGCTGACTAATGAGCTCAGCCACAAGAACGATCGTTCACGGTGTTAAGAGAGCGGAGATAGCAGCGGCCCTGTGCTAGCCAAAAACCGGTTTCGTCATCCGAAACGGGTCATCGTCGAAAAATCAACATCTGTAGATATGACACAATTCTGTACATATATCAATCTTGATCTTAGCAGCTCCCTCCGTATAGGGCAGATATGGGCACTCAGGAGAAGAAGCCCCCAAAGCTGGGTCCAAAGAAGAACAGTAGCGCGTCAAACGCTACTCCAAAAGTTACGCCACGACCATCAAATGCGGGCCTACGAAAGGCCTCAGATGCTGCTGCTAGACCTTCAGCTTCACCTGCCCAGTCATCGAGCGATGTCCCGAAGAAGAAGCCTCCGAAGCTCCCCAGGCAAGGCAGTGAAGCTACCATAGCATCTCGGAAACCCTCGGTGAAACCAAGAAGGGCTTCGAATTTCAGTGGTACGACTGCCAGTATTGAGCAGGAGCGAAGGCCGCCGAAATTAGAAAAGAGACAGAGCAGTCTGGCGCCTCAAGAATCCTCACAATCGCGAAAGCCTTCCATTGGCTCGAGGAAACCTTCAAATCTGAGTAGGGTTACGACAGGGTCTGATCAGAAGCGGAAACCTCCAAAGCTTGGTCCTAAGAAGACTGGTGATGCTCCAGTAAAGCCGCAGGGACAGAAATCATCAGCGTCGAAGCCAATCCAAACACGAAAGCAATCTACAACGCCGAAGCCTGATCAAGCACGAAAACCATCCACGCCAAAGCCAAATCAGCTTGATGTGAAGAAAGACCGGACAGCGCACAAGGTTGACGAAGAGCAGCAGGATCTAAAATCTATTCTCTCGGGTGAACAGTGCGACGACTTGATTCAATTGACTGCGAGTATCACAAACCGAATGCGCCGGACTATCGAAGACAATTTTAACGCCACAGCGACACTCGAATATGGCGACGATGACGGCAATGAAGACAAATTTGCAAGCCTGGACTATGATCCTGGTACCGTCGACGTGGCCGCCTACGATAAGGAGAAGAAATTGCGCGAGGAACGGCAAAAGGCGCTTTCTACGCCAAAGGTCAAAGAATTGAAGAATGCATCCCTCAAATGGTTCGATGATTGGCGAGCTGGCTTTCTGAAGCGAGTCGATGAGACAGTCAACCCAGGGAAGACGAGTTCTTTGCAACTAGCGCAGAAAGAAGGGACAGGAAAGTCGTCATTGGCAGGACAGCGCCCAGTACAGAAGATGAATGCAGATGCGGGCGCCAAAGAGGCAGAAAAGACCTCGCCAAAGCTTGAGCAGTTGTTTCCTCGTGTTCCTACATCATTGACGAAGATGACGATAGCAAGACGTGAACTCGTGCTTCACTCCTTTCTTCTGCTACTTCTGAGCTTGGAACACTACAACGCCGCTTCTAGAGTCTTTCTTCTGTATTTAGCATCCAGTCTCAAACTTGGACTAAAAGCCCTGCGCGAGGATGAAGAGAAGACGGCAAAGGGTCTGTTGGAGGCAGCCAAGCAGGTTTCTGCCAGCAAAGAGACTCTAGCCAAAGGCAAAGAGAGCGAAGAATCTCGTAGGTGGAAAATGAGGCTCGCGACTGTTGCTGGTGCTGCCATTGTAGGGCTTTCTGGCGGCTACGCAGCTCCCATGATCGCCGCAAGCGTAGGTGCAATGATGAGCGAAATGGGTCTGGGGGCCTCTGCTGCTGCAGGGTATCTAGGTGCAGTGGCAGGGAACACGTATTTGGTTGGCAGTCTTTTCGGAGCTTACGGTGGACGCATGACTGGCGAGATGATGCGAAACCTTTCTGCTGATGTCAACGATTTCGCTTTTCTCCCAGTGCATGGCGAGCGTAAGGAACATGAAGATTCAATCGAGGCCGTCACAGATACCCGACGTTTACGTGTGGTTATTGCTATTTCGGGCTGGCTTCTAGAAAAAGAGGAGGTTGTCACGCCGTGGAAAGTGCTTAAACCTAGTGCGGAGGTGTTTGCTTTGCGTTTTGAGCTTGAGACGCTCATGAGTCTCGGACAGAGTATCAACACCATGAGCGCGAACGACGCCTACGGATACGCGCAGAATGCATTCAATCAACGGTCAATGGTTACGGATTTGACTTCTGTCATTTGGCCTTTGGCTCTGGTTAAGATCGCTCGCGTAGTGGAGAACCCTTTCAATCTTGCAAAAGCTCGAGCCGATAAAGCTGGAAAGGTGCTTGCAGATGCTCTTATCAACCACACACAAGGCGAACGTCCTGTCACTCTTATTGGCTATTCTACAGGCGCAAGGGTTATCTACTCTTGTTTGACGACTCTGGCCGAACGGAAAGCCTTTGGTCTTGTCGAGTCTGTTGTCATGCTCGGCGCACCTGTTCCTTCTGATATTGGTACATGGCGGTCGATGCGGACGGCTGTTAGTGGGCGTTTGGTCAATGTCTATTCCAAGAATGACTATCTTCTCGCTTTCCTTTATCGAACGGCGAGTCTTCAATACGGAGTAGCTGGGTTGATGCCCGTATCAGGGCTCTCGGGTGTTGAGAATTTTGATGTTTCCGAGACTGTTTCTGGCCATCTTCGATACCGCTATCTCGTTGGATCCATTCTACAAAAGATTGGATTCGAGGATATTGACAAGGAAGAGATTGCAAAAGAAGCGGAAGCATACAAGGCGATGACCGCAGAGGAAGATAAACGTGATTACCTTGGGGAGGTCAAAGAGAGTGCCGGTGAGATCTACAAGCAGTATGCGAAACGTGGCCCGAAAATCAGCGACAAAGAAGCCGATAAACAGGTTTCGGCTATGGAGAAGGAGGTGCAGGAGAAGACACAGACCGGTCTCATGCAGTGGGCTGTGGAGCAGTTGTACCTATCACGTCCGTCTGCCGGGGATGTCGAGAAGGCCAAGTCAGATCCGAAAGGAGCGATCAAAGGGGCTAAAAAGTCTGCCAACAAGACTGCGGACGCGGCTACCAAGTCCATGTATCAGCGAGCTGTAGATGCCGTCTACATATCTCGATCTGGTGGTCCCGAGGGCGAGGATGCAGCCAAGGGGAAGATTGCCGATGCAAAAGGTACTGTAGATTCGGCTGCACCTAATTCTTACCTTGCGACGGCTGCTGGATATATTCCAACCGGTTACATTCCTGGTTTTGGCGCTGGCACCAAGGATGCCGAGAAGAAAGCCGGTCAAGCGACCCAGGTGGCGAAGGACAAAGGGGTAAAGGCTGGGAAGTCCGAAGGGGCGAAGAAGAAGGTTGAGGCGGCGCCAGAATCCCATGGTAATACGGTGAAGCCTGTGCCGAAGAGGACGAAGAGTTCCAAGCCAAAGAAGTCTGACGCGGCTGAAAATCCTGCTGAACCCTCTGTAAAGGAAGGTGTAAAGGAAGGCGAGAATGGGCCTGTAGAGGAGAATCCACCGTCCACCGACACAAAAGAGCCTGCAGAAGCTTCTCAAGCTGGCGAGGCTTCGGGCGATGCACAGAAGCAGGCTGAGACTGCTGGGAGTGGATATGCCAGCTATATCCCATCTTTCGGCTTTGGTTCGTCGAAGACTTCTAAACCTGAAGAGAAGCCATCGGACACTTCAGAAGCTGCCAAAGCAGGGACTGACGGTGCGGAGAAGCCCAATGATGCAAAGCCAGCCGAAGACCGACCCAAAAGCGACTCGACAGATACCACACCGACAAAGGCCACGGAAGCGGAGAAGGAATCGCCAAAGGGGAAAGAGAAATCCTCAGGCTATGGGTCGTATCTGCCGTCGTTTGGCTTTGGAGGGTACAGGTCTAAGGGATCTGCAAAGCCTTCGGCAGATGGATCTGGAGATGCGAAAAGAAAGGACGAGAAAGCCAACGGGCAGGATGGAGAGAAGTCCAAGGACGCGGAAAATGAAGCCAAGCCAGAAGCCAAGGACACCAGTGGCAATACCGAGCCCAAGAAAGATGCAGACAATGAGGCCAGGGAAGAGACCGACGAAGCCAATGACACCCGTACTGACTCAAAGGTGGACGCCAAAGAAGACACTGAAAGCGAGTCGTGGAAATCTGCAGAGGGAGAAGCCAAAGACAACGACGACACCAAGAAAGATACCGGGAGCGAGACCAACAAAGACAATGCGAAAGAAGGTCTGGAAGATACTGACGATGAACATAAACCCTTAGAGGATCCTTTTGTTGAATGACTCTTTTGGAACAGTTGCCCTCGTCTCAATCGTATGCTATTGGACATTGGGTGTTTGCATCTGCTAGCGATCTTCTATGTTCCTCTTGGGTGTGCTGTCTTTTTCTATCTTTTCAGCATCTTGACATAATTGAATGCACTTGTTTGTGTTTTCATCAAGGATGACGACGCGGCTGTTCTGTCCTATCAGCATAACTCTGGTTGCGCGAAGCATAGCAAGTTTTGTTAACACCTCTGTCATTGTTCATTTGCGAGACATTTGAGGAATCTTCTTGGACAGTCTCAGCTTTGGGAGCGCTGCGTGTATTTGAACCCTCGGGCATTAGGACATTGTCTATACATAGTTTGCGAGTCGATCTATGAGTGGCAGCGGCTCTGTCCTACCATGTTCATCGCATTGCCGCAACATGCGACCCGTGGGTTTGTGTGTTGAATTGGATATGAGGCTCCGTTCGCGAAGCGCTTAACATTGCTTGACATCGCTTCACTAAGAACAGTTGTGGCGACTTGCGATTGAGGCCAGACTACATTTCGAGCAAAGAAACGAATTTTCTTATGATGTGGTCGCCTCAAGTCTCTTCATTCACCTATTCAATACGTTTCTTCCTCTTACTGCGTGCAAGCTGTCTATTACTGGGGCAAGTTGCATTCCGAGCGATCGCTGCAGCTGTCAACCATGTGGCTTCTACTCTTCCTTTGCCCACTCATACTCGCCACCTCGGCGCAGAGGCTGCGACAACGACGGCAAACCAGTTACGTCGACCCTGACACCCTTGACGCTTCTGCCCTTCAAGCTCTGCTCCCTTTACAATTCAGCTTCGTCACTGCCTCCACTCCTGCTTCGTCCACTGCTGCAGCTGTAACTAGCGCTACTGCTTCGAGTGTCCCTCTCTCCACCAGTAATGCGAATTCTTTGACGGGATCAGCGGCCGCCGCAGAATCCGCTGCCTTCATCTCCCAAGACGACTACTACGCCACTGTGGGCCCTCTCACGGGTAGTGCACTGGCCGCCGAATCAGCATATATTCAATCTGAAGACAGCTTCTACGCAACCGCCTTTCCTCCTCTGACAGGATCAGCAGCTGCCGCCGAATCCGCCGCCTTTGCAGCCTTCAATTCCCAAGACAACTATTACGCAACCGTCGGTCCTCTCACAGGCAGCGCCCTGGCCGCCGAATCCGCCTACATCCAATCCGAAGACAGCTACTTCTCCTCCGCCTTTCCCCCCCTAACAGGCTCAGCCGCATCCGCCGAATCCGCCGCCTTCGTCTCCGAAGACAGTTTCTACGCCACCGCCTACCCCCCCTTGACCGGCTCAGCTGCCGCCGCCGCCTCCGCCGCCTTTGCTTCCGAAGACAGCTACTACGCCACCGCCTACCCCGCCACCCCCATCCAAACAGGCACCGCCCCCCTCGCCACCGCCCCCGCCAGAGACGCCTGCGGCCCCTCCACCCCCGACCCCACCGTCCCAGACTCCTGCAACACACCCGTCCAACAAGTCTCTTCCCCCGCGGCGTGGGGCGTCCAATGCCTCAACGATACCGGTTCTGCCGCGCCTATAAACATAACCACATGCGCCGCGCTCATCACACAGCTGTGCGCGAACCAGTGGCAGAATCTCGGGAACTGGACGTGGGTTACGGGACCTGGATGCGCTATTGGGAGTTTTTTGCCGGGGAAGGATATTCAGGGTGCGGCGCCGGGGCCGGAGAGGGGGGCTTGCGAGGAACTTATTTATGCGAGTATGGTTGATAGTTGTCAGTTTTCGGGGGGGTGGAATTTGGCGGGGGTAAATCTTAGGGTTTTTCCG